>OOCU01000073.1_pt1 | contig 128261 bp, 113 predicted proteins | sample 1671781 | NCBI WGS metagenome assembly OOCU01 (sample SAMN06348192, study PRJEB24527) | human gut metagenome | reverse complement strand
TTGCATGTGTTAAGCACGCCGCCAGCGTTCGTCCTGAGCCAGGATCAAACTCTCTATAAAATGGTATCTAAACGAACCGTAGTCCGTTCAAACCTTCATAGAGCTATTTGTCATAGCTTCATTTCTCCATCTCACCGGTAATTGACTCAACCCAGTGAGATGACTTTGTCCTTTGGCAAACTCACCTAAATGAGCTCGCCTTCTGGTGCTTCCTTTTCGTTACGTTGTTTAATTTACAAGGTGCACGCCGTTCCCGGCGGTGAGATTTACTTTACCACAAAGTTCTTACTTTGTCAACACATTTTTTCAAGTTTTTTCTTGAAGCTCTGCGTTTTGGTGTTTCACTCTCACGCCCGACAGCTTAGTTAGAATACCAGAGCTTGCCAGAAAAGTCAACCCTCTTCTTCTGCTTTTGTTCATTTTTTTCTCTTGTTTTCCGGATTCACCTTCTTTTTCGTGCTTAATAAGTACTCAAACTGATGAGACTCCTTCTATCATAAGTTATACTTATTGTTAATATTGATTTAACACGCTTCTTTTGTCGATTTTATCCAGTTTAAATAAAGCTGCGAAAAAGAGACGCGGGTTTGATTCCCGCGTCTCTTCCCTCATCGCAGCAGCAGCGGCTGTATCTGTTCGCCTCGCAGAGCGGCTTCCACCGTCTCCGGGATTTTGGAGAAGTCCGCCACCAGGGAACTGGGTTTCGCCCGGGCGTTGTCCTGCCCGAAGGGAACGAAATAGTAGTTCTTCCGCACCAGCAATTCCCCGATATTCCGGGCGCCAGCCGCCAGGCCGTCGTTGCTGGCCATGGCAATCACCACCGGCCTCCCGTTCCGCAGATGGGCCTTGGCCGCCATCGTAACCGCCGTATCTGTGATGCCCGCCGCCAGCTTGGCTATGGTATTCCCCGTAGCCGGGGCGATCACCAGAACATCCAGCAGCCCCTTGGGACCGATGGGCTCCACAGACGGGATGTCACAAAGCACCTCATGCCCTGTCAAATCCTCCAACCGCTCCATCAGGTCATCAGAGGTCCCGAAGCGGGTATCCGTGAAGGCGGAGATCTCCGACGCGATAGGGATGACTGTCTCATACAGCTGCACCAGCTTCTCCAGCTCCGCCAGCACCTTTTCATGGGTGCAGAAGGAGCCGCACATCGCAAATCCGACCCGTTCTTTTCTCACACAGGGTCACCTCGTTCTTTTAAAATGTAGTCGACTGCGTCCCGGATAGCCACCGCCGCTGCGGCAGGCACCATCCGCCCCGGCAGGGAGCGGGCCCATACATGGGGCAGTCCCAGCTCCTCTGCAGCAGCTAGGTCGATGCCCTGGACGGAGGCCAGCTCCACACACAGGCAGCCCTTCGGCAGCTGCGCCAGCAGCAGGTGGCCCAGGACGGGCGAGGGGACCGTGTTGAACACGGCGCCGAAGTCACACAGCGCACCATCGAGGCGTCCGGTGTCCAGCGCCTGCCAGCCATAGGCACGGATCCAAGCCAGGTCCGCCGGTTTTCTGGCAGTGACTGTAACATGGGCGCCCAGCCCATGAAGCCGATAGGCCAGCAGCTTTCCGATCCGCCCGAAGCCCAGCACCAAACACTCCATCCCCAGGAGCGTCCGGTCCAGATGCTCCATAGCGATCTGGAGGGCCGACTCCGCCGTGGCCGCCGCGTTGGCAACGGTCAGCTCTTCCCGCTGGAAGTAGTCCACCAGCGTCAGCCCGCAGTTCTCAGCCTCTATCTGCTGGGCGGGACGAACCTGCCCTGCCAGCAACAGCTGGCCGGGACTGAAACGGCGGAACAGCGCACTGGTGGGCAGATCCTCCGTCTCACTGTTTAGTATCCCGTCCTCCCGGCAGAGCGGCAGCGGAAGGATCACCACGTCCGCCGCCGCTGCCTGCGCAGGCAGATCCGGGCATCCGGCCACTCCGCTGGTCCAGACCGTGCGCCCTTCCTCCGCCAGCAGCCGTGCAAGCTCTGCCTGCCGCCGATCTCCGCCGATCACGCCAAAGGTCTTGTTCATCCGGCATTCCCCCTCAAGCCATGGTATGCACGGCGGGGGCGGCGGTGATTGCCTTTCCTGTTTGGATGTGATACGATACATGTGGTCAAACTCTCCCGAAAGGAGTTCTCACCATGAAATTTCCCTATCTGCTCTTTGACGCGGATGACACCCTGTTCGACTTTCCAAAAGCCGCGGCCCGTGCCTTTTCCGCCATGTGCCGGAGCAACGGCGTTCCGGATACGCTGGATACCCGCGCCCTCTACCACCGGATCAACCAGGAGCTGTGGGCAGCCTTTGACCGGGGAGAGGTCTCCAAGGACTATGTGACGTTGGAGCGTTTTGTGCGCTTTTTTCAGGCGTTGAAGCTGCCGCGGGACCCAGACAAGTGCAACCGGGATTACCTCACTGCCCTGGGTGCTGGGGTCTATCCCCTGCCTCACGCGGAGGCGGTCTGCCGGGAACTGGTCCGCCGGGGGCACAAGCTGTACATTGTCACCAACGCTGTGGCCTCCGTCCAGCGCAGCCGCCTGCAGGGCAGTGTGTTCGCAGCTCTCATCACGGACGCCTTTATTTCCGAGGACGCCGGAGCCTCCAAGCCGGACCCGGCTTATTATGCCTATGTCCGCTCCCGCATACCCGGCCTGACGCCGGAGAACGGTCTCGTGATCGGAGACTCCCTCTCCACAGACATCCAGGGCGCCAACAATGCCGGACTTCCCTGCTGCTGGTACAATCCTGCTGGAAAGGCCCGGCCAGAGGACCTGCGGATCGACTATGAGATCCGGGACCTGCGGGAGCTGCTGGATATTGTCTGAGAGTACGCTTTCCTGTTTGAATCTGAAAAATCCCGGTGAGTGCCCTCCAAGATGCCTCACCGGGATCATTTCATCTTCAAAACTGAGAGTCGCGATCAGAAACAATAAGAGACCGGATCCCTCCGGTCTCTTACCCTTTCTCTCTGCGCAGGAACGCGCATGGCCGGGTGCCCCCCTCACAGCCACGCCGTCTCCAGCAGTTCATCCTTCTTGGCCCGGGTCATCAGCTCCGCTACCACGCCCCGGATCTGCTTGCCCTGATAGAGGACTTCGTAGGCACAGCGGCTGATGGGCATTTCCACGCCTACCCGCTCACTGAGCTGGTGAATGCTCTCCGCGGCGAAGTATCCCTCCACCACGGCGCCTACTTCCTCCATGGCCTCCCGGGGCGTTTTGCCTTGGCCAATGAGGATGCCCGCCCGGCGATTCCGGGAGTGCATGGAGGTGCAGGTCACGATCAGATCCCCCATACCGGCCAAGCCGCCGAAGGTCTGCCGGGAGCCCCCCAGCTTCTCCCCCAAGCGGGTAATCTCCGCCATAGCCCGGGTCATCAGCAGGGCTTTGGTATTGTCCTGATAGCCCAGACCGTCGCACACACCGCAGCTGAGGGCAATGACGTTCTTCAGCGCCGCCGCCAGCTCCACGCCCACGACGTCGCCGCTGGTGTACACCCGGAAGTAGTCGTTCATGAAGGCGTCCTGCACAAAACGCGCCGCATCCACATCCAAGCAGGCGGCCACGCAGCCGGTAGGCAGGCGGATCCCCACCTCCTCTGCATGGGAAGGGCCAGAAAGAACTGCTACTTTACAGATATTCTCCGTCTCCTCCTGGATCACTTGGCTGAGACGCAGATTTGTGTCCCGCTCAATCCCCTTGGAAACGGACACCACCACAGTCTTCTCCGTGAGATACGGGGCCATTTTTTTTGCTGTCTCCCGCACGGCGAAGGAGGGCGGTGCGCTGACCACCAGGTCGGCGCCCTTCAAGCAGTCCAAATCCCCGGTGATGTGGAGGGATTCCGGCAGATGGACGCCCTGCAAAAGCGGGTTCTCCCGGGTCCGGGCCATCTCCGCCGCCTTGGCGGGGCTGTGGGACCAGAGATAGGTCTCGTGTCCGTTGTCGCACAGGATCTGGCTGAGGGCCGTGCCCCAGCCGCCGGAGCCCAATACAACTGTTTTCATCTGTATTCCTCCCCCTCAAATTAGGAATCCGGAGTTAGAAATCGAGCTGTTCCGCCTATGGCGAAACAATTCCATTTTGTCCGGCTCTGCCGGACCGCACCATGCCGCATTCCTAATTTTTTTTGCGGTGTACGCTGAATTTATTCTCGTTGCCATGGATAAGGCGGACGATGTTGCTCCGGTGCTTCCACAAAATCAAGGCTCCCAGGAGAAACGCCAGGAGCACGATGACCGGATCCGGATAGAAATACCAAGTGGCAAAAGGGAAGCTGGCCCCAGCCCAGACAGATCCCAGAGATACATACTTCGTCAGCAGGAATAAGAGCAGAAATCCCACCCAGACCACCAGGCCGATCCGCCAGTCGATCATCCAGACGATGGTGCCGCCGGAGAGGATGCCCTTGCCGCCCTTGAAGTGGAACATGCAGGGAAACATGTGACCCAGCAGACAGAACAGGGCAGCCCAGTATTTGAACAAGACCACATAATAGACCGTCATCTCCGTACTCAGCGGCATATCCGGCATCATCCTGGGATCAAACCCGCCGCCGATGTGAGCCGCGATCAGAACCGCTATTACGGCTTTGAGGACATCACATAAGATTACCACAAAAGTCAGCGGTCCACCAAAGGTACGGTAAAAATTGGTTAATCCTGCATTGCCGCTGCCATGCCTGCGAACATCGTCTCGCAGGATGTATTTAGAAATAATGACCGCCCCATTGAAACAGCCGCAGAAGTAGGCGATCGCAGCCACCAGCCACAGTTCCATCCGGGAAATGAGAAACCATACCACTGCGCCCATTCTCACCCCTCCTTCTCGCCCCGCTGGCGGATGGAGAGGGTGATAGGCGTGCCCTCCAGGCCAAAGGTGTTCCGCAGGCAGTTCTCCAGATACCGCTGGTAGGAGAAGTGGAACAGGCGGCTGTCGTTGCAGAACACCACAAAGTGGGGTGGCCGGATGCCCACCTGGGTCATGTAGTAGATCTTCAACCGGCGGCCCTTGTCGGAGGGGGGCTGAACCCGTGTCTGGGCATCCGCCAGGACGCTGTTCAGCATACCGGTGGTGATCCGGGTGCTGGCCTGGTTGGAGACATAGTCGATCAGCTCGAACAGCCGGTCCACCCGCTGGCCGGTCTTGGCTGAGATGAACAGGATGGGGGCATAGGTCATGAAGGCCAGGCCGTTGCGGACCTCTTCCCGCATCTTGTCCATGGTCTTGCCGTCCTTTTCGATCAGATCCCACTTGTTGACCACGATGATGCTGGCCTTCCCGGCTTCGTGGGCCAAGCCCGCCACCTTGGTGTCCTGCTCGGTGACGCCTTCGGTGGCGTCGATCAGGATCAGGCACACGTCGCTGCGCTCAATGGCCAGGGTGGCCCGGAGAACGGAGTACTTCTCGATGTCCTCCTCCACCTTGGACTTGCGGCGGATGCCGGCGGTGTCAATGAAGACGAACCTGCCCTGATCGTTTTCAAAGTAGGAGTCGATGGCGTCTCGGGTGGTGCCGGCCACGTTGGAGACGATGACCCGCTCCTCCCCCAGGATCTTGTTCACCAGGGAGGACTTGCCGGCGTTGGGCTTGCCGATAACAGCCACCTTGATGGCGTCGTCCTCCTCCTCTTCGTCCTCCTCTGGGGGGAAGTACTGGAGACAGGCGTCCAGCAGGTCGCCGGTGCCGTGGCCATGGACAGCCGAGACAGCGATGGGATCCCCCAGTCCCAGGTTGTAGAACTCATAAAAGTCCGGGTCCGGGACACCAGTGGAGTCCATTTTGTTCACTGCCAGCACGATGGGCTTGCCGCTGCGCAGCAGCATGTTGGCCACCTCCTGGTCAGAGGCGGTGAGGCCCGTGCGGACATCCGTCAGAAAGATGATGACAGTGGCGTTCTCGATGGCGATCTGGGCCTGATCCCGCATGAAGGACAGGATCTGGTCGTCGGTCCGGGGCTCGATACCGCCGGTGTCGATAAGGGTGAAGGACCGGCCGTTCCAGTCCGTCTCCCCATAGATGCGGTCCCGGGTGACGCCCGGGGTGTCCTCCACAATGGAGAGGCGCTTTCCAATGAGTTTGTTGAACAGCATGGACTTGCCCACATTGGGCCGGCCCACGATGGCGACGATGGGTTTCACCGGCGCTCACTTCCCTTCTTTATCAAGCAGACATACATGGTCATATTATACCCAGTGACCGGCGAAATGGCAAGACGTCCTCCGATTTTTACACAGTATGGACGCAGAAAAAGGAGGGAAGATGTTGCTCTTCCCTCCCGATCCACAGGGCACGTCTTATTTCGCCACCACGGACTTGACAACCTTGACCTCGCGGCCGTTGTAAGTACCGCACTCCTGGCACATTCTGTGAGGCAGGTGCAGCGCACCGCATTTCGGGCATTTGACGAGGCCGGGAGCCGCCAGCTTCCAGTGGGAGCTGCGGCGCTTGTCGCGTCTAGCTTTGGATACTTTTCCCTTAGGTACTGCCATTGTGACACCTCCTTGATCTTTCAAAGGCAACGGAGTCGCCCCCGGCCTTATTCATTCGTTCTCTCTGTTCTCTAAAAGCTTTGCCAGGACCGCCAGACGGGGATCCGTCTCCTTCCCGCAGGAGCAGGGGCCGAGGTTCAGGTCGGCACCGCACCGGGGGCACAGTCCTTTGCAATCTTCCGAACACAATGTCTTGGTGTCCATTCCAAGGATGAACGCCGTGCGGGCCAGATCGCCCACATCCACTTCCCCATCCTCCAGCAGGACGATCTCGTCGTTGTCCTCGTTCTGGAGCTCTTCCGCCAATAGGCAGCGAAAGGGAACGGTCTTGTCCTGAAGAAACGCCTTGCCGCACCGGTCGCAGACCGCGTCCAGCGTGGTCCGGGCCGTCAGCTCCAGCTCCAGGAGATCCGCGGTGTTGCTCACCGCGCCCTCCACCTCCACAGGGCGGCTGATGGGATGCCGTCCGGCAAATTCCACGTCGGACAAGTCCAGAGAAAACTGGAACGTCAGGCGCTTGCCAGGGGCATGCAGTATGGGTCTTACATCAAAACGCATAAGCTACCTCGTAATGACACGAATAGTATTATAAGGGATGTGTGCCCGGTTGTCAAACAATTTTTTCATGTTTTTGCCGTTTCCGGGCAAATTTTTTCGTTTCCGGGCAGGCGCTCTGTTCAGCTCTCCTCTTCCCGACGCTTCTGCCAGCCGGTGATGTCGATGCCCAGGATCACATTGCGGAAGCCCTCCTGCAGCCGGGCATAGGTGGTGATGTTGTAGATGTCCTTGGGCCGGCGGGTGTTCCAGCCGTCCCGCAGCCGCTCCGCCAGCTCTTGGCACAGGGGCTCCTCCAGTCCCAGCAGCATGGGGGAAAGATACGTCACCAGCATCTGCTTTTCCCGGGCCTGGACCATGGTCCGGTTCCAGGGGCGCTGGCGTTTCCACCCTGCCTCCAGCAGGTCCAGCAGCTGCTCCGCCAGTACCCGGCGGCCGTCAGGGTCCTCCGCCGTCTCCCGGACGGCCTCCATGTACAGTGGTCCGAATCGCTCCGTGTAGGTCCGGAAGGCGCTGGTGTACTCCCGGCGGGTGAACCGCTCGTTGTAATAGCGCGCCTCCTGCACGGCGGCGCAGAGCTCTTCCAGCTTCATTCCTCGTCCCGTCCCTTCTGGTCCGCTTCGGGTCCGACCTGTTCTGCAGGTGTCGCCGGACGCTTCTGCTCCGGCAGGGCGTCGTCCTGGCTCCAGCTATCCGGGTCGTCCTTGTGAGCCTTCCACTCCCGCCAAAGCACCATCGCCCCTGCCGCGGCGAACACTGCGCCCGCCGCCGCGTTCAGAGCCACGGTTTCGGCGGTCCCGTCCCAGATGCCCTTCATCAGCTGGTAGGCCAGATACAGCAGGTAGCCCCCTGCCAAGACCCGGAAATAGTTCACCCAGCCCCGCTGTTTGTTTCCGTCATGCTGCGCCATACGTCCAGTTTCTCCTAACCGATTCAAAAAATTCTCTCCCCGCTTTACAAGCGCCCGGCAAACAGGTATGATGGTAGCATCAAATACTTGCCCATCGGAGGATGCCATGCGGGAACTCACCATTGGAAAAAACGACGCCGGACAGCGGCTGGACCGCTTTGTGGCCAAAAGCCTGCCCCTGCTGCCCCCCACCCTGCTGCAGAAATACATCCGCCTCAAGCGGATCAAAGTCAACGGCAGGGGTGCCAAGCGGGACACACGGCTGGAGTCCGGCGATATTTTACAATTATATATCAACGACGAGTTCTTTGACAAGCCCTCTGAGGAAAACATCTTTCTCACCGTGTTCCGTCCCCAGCTGGACATCGTGTACGAAGACGAGAATCTGCTGCTGGTGAACAAGCGGCCGGGGCTGGTGGTCCACGCCGATGAGACGGAAAAGGTCAACACCCTCATCAACCACATTCAGGCCTACCTGTACCAGAAAAAAGAGTGGAATCCCAAATGGGAGAACGCCTTTGCGCCCGCCCTGTGCAACCGGATCGACCGGAACACCGGCGGCATTGTCATTGCCGCCAAGAACGCGGAGACCCTGCGGATCATAAATGAGAAGATCAAAAACCATGAGGTGGAGAAGTCTTATCTCTGCATCACCGTAGGCCGCCCCAAGCCAGTGGAGGGGAAGATTGCGGGCTTTCTTTTAAAAGATGAGGCGAAAAAGCAGGTGGCTTTCTATCGCCGTCCCATTCCCGGCGGAAAGACTGCCGTGACCCTGTACCGGACTCTGGAGACCCGGGGCCCGCTGTCTTTGGTAGAGTGTCGGCTGCTCACCGGCCGGACCCACCAGATCCGGGTGTCCATGGCGGAGATCGGCTGTCCCCTGCTGGGGGACGGCAAGTACGGCCGGGGGGATGTGAACCGCCGCTACGGCGAGACCCGGCAGGCCCTGTATTCCTACCAGCTGGCCTTCCCTTTCCCCACGGACGCCGGGGCGCTGAATTACCTGCGGGGCAGGGTCTTCACCGTGGCGGATGTGCCCTTCCGGGACAAGTATTTTCCCGCGCCGGAAACTCCTTAAAAAATTCCCGTAAAACCCCGGCGAAATCTTTGATTTTGCTTGACTTTTCGCCACACATCGGATATAGTTTGTTATTGCTGAATTTCGACGAGAAAGGTTCCCCCTCAACAGAGAAAAGAGGCGTTTCATTGTAATCAAAATTATTATGAAATGGGGGAGGATACATGTCCAAAGAGTTGATTCGTCTGCGGAACATCCGTATGGCGTTTGACGACGAAGTGGTTCTCAACGATTTAAACCTCTATATCAACGACAAAGAATTCCTCACACTGCTTGGACCCAGCGGCTGCGGCAAGACCACAACGCTGCGTATTATTGGCGGCTTCACGACCCCTGTGTCGGGAGACGTCCTGTTCGACGGTGTGAGGATTAATGACGTTCCGCCCTATCGGCGGCAGATCAACACGGTGTTCCAGAAATACGCCCTGTTTCCCCACATGAATGTGTTTGAGAACGTGGCCTTCGGCCTGCGGATGCAGAAGCGGCCGGACCCGAAGGATCCCTCCGGCAAGCGCCGGGTAAAGATCCCGGAGACGGAGATCCGTCAGCGTGTGCTGGAAATGCTGGAGGTTGTCAGCCTGAAGGGCTTTGAAAACCGCAAGCCGGACGCCCTGTCCGGCGGCCAGCAGCAGCGGGTGGCCATCGCCCGGGCCCTGGTAAACCGGCCCAAGGTGCTGCTGCTGGACGAGCCCCTGGGCGCTCTGGATCTAAAGCTCCGCAAGGACATGCAGCTGGAGCTGAAGAAAATCCAGCAGCAGGTGGGCATCACCTTCATCTACGTCACCCACGACCAGGAGGAGGCCCTGACCATGTCCGACACCATCGTAGTGATGGACAAGGGCTGCATCCAGCAGATCGGCACGCCGGAGGATATCTATAACGAGCCCAAGAACGCCTTTGTGGCGGACTTCATCGGTGAGTCCAACATCATTGACGGCGTCATGGTCCGGGACAAGCTGGTGAAGATGTACGGCCGGGAGTTTCCCTGCCTGGACGGCGGCTTTGCTGAGAACGAGCCGGTGGACGTGGTCATCCGGCCCGAGGACATCGACATCGTCCCCATGGAGCAGGGACAACTGGTGGGGACTGTCACCTCTGTCACCTTCAAGGGGATGCAGTACGACATCATCGTGGATTTCCGGGGCTTCAAATGGCTTATCCAAACCACAGACCATTCCCCCGTGGGCGCCCGGATCGGCATCAAGATCGATCCCGACGGCATCCACATTATGAAAAAGAGTCCGTATTCCGGGATGTTCGGCGATTACTCCTCCTTCTCGGAAGAATATGAGGAGATGAGCGACGCCAACTGGGAGGCGGATGAGGAGGAGAGCGAGGATGAAAAATAAGCTCTCATTGTTCGCCGTTCCCTATGTGGGATGGATGTCCATCTTCGTGGTGGCGCCCATCATCATTATGGTGGTCTATGCCTTCAGCACCGCCGCCGGGGACTTCACGCTGGAGAACTTCGCCCGCATGGGTACCTATACAGCAGTGTTCACCCGCTCGTTTAAGCTGGCCATCATCGCCACACTGATCGCTCTGCTGATCGGATACCCGGTATCCTATATGCTCTCCAAGGAGGGGCCGCAGGTGCAGCGCATCGCTATGGTGCTCATCATGCTGCCCATGTGGATGAATTTTCTGCTGCGGACCTATTCCTGGATGTCCATTCTGGAGAACAACGGACTTTTGAACCAGCTGTTTCAGCAGATCGGCCTGATCGACCTTTACAACCAGATCGCTATGCACTTTGCATCTGATCCCGCCGCGTATGTCCCCATCGATCACTTCCAGATGATCGGTACCCAGGGCGCCGTAGTGCTGGGTATGGTGTACAACTACCTGCCCTTCATGATCCTGCCCATCTACTCCGTGCTGGTAAAGCTGGACCATTCCCTCATTGAAGCGGCCCGGGACCTAGGCGCCAGCAGCGTGCAGGTGTTCCGCAAGGTCATCCTGCCCCTGTCTTTGCCGGGGGTGCTCTCCGGCATCACCATGGTGTTCGTGCCCTCCGTGTCCACCTTCGCCATCTCCCGTCTGCTGGGCGGCGGCACCCAGATGATGCTGGGCGACCTGATCGAACAGCAGTTCCTGGGCGGGGCCTATAATCCCCAGCTCGGGGCGGCTATCGCGCTTGTGATGATGGCCATTGTGGTGGTGTGTATGCTGGTGATGAACCGTTTCGGCGACGGTGAGGAACAGGCGGTGATGCTGTGAAACGGAAGCATCTGCTGGGAAACCGCATCTTCATGGCGTTGGTATTCGTATTCCTGTATGCGCCGATTTTCATTCTCATCATCTTCTCCTTCAATGCCGGCAACAGCAGCGCGGTGTGGAAGGGCTTCTCCCTGCACTGGTATGCGGAGCTGTTCCAGAACCGCCTCATTATGCAGAGTGTCTATACCACGCTGCTGGTATCCGTGCTTTCCACGCTGATTGCCACTGTGGCGGGCACCTTTGCAGCCATTGGCCTGGCCAGTATGCGGCGGCGGTGGCGCACGCCCCTGATGACGGTGAACAACATTCCCGTCATGAATGCGGAGATCGTCACCGGCGTCTCCATGTGTCTGTTGTTCGTGGCCTTTTTCGGCCTGTGGAAGGCCTTTGCCGTCTGGTTCAACCAGGCGCAGGATACCTTCTGGATGGAGGAGAACATCTATCTTGGCTTCGGTACACTGCTGCTGGCCCATGTGACCTTCAACATCCCCCACGTTATCCTGACAGTGATGCCCAAGCTGCGCCAGATGGACAAAAACCTAGTGGACGCGGCCCAAGACCTGGGCTGCACCTGGATGCAGGCCTTCTGGAAGGTCATTATCCCGGAGATCAAGCCCGGCATCATCTCCGGCGCACTGATCGCCTTCACCATGAGCATCGACGATTTCATCATCAGTTACTTCACCGCCGGTTCCGGCGTGTCCACTTTGGCCATGACCATCTATTCCATGACGAAAAAGCGGGTCAGCCCGGAGATCAATGCCATTTCCACGCTGCTCTTCGGCGCTGTGCTGCTGCTGCTCATCATCATCAATGTCCGGGAATCCCGGCAGGAGCGCCTGCGGGAGCGAGCCCGCGCATGACTATCGGTCCCACGGCCTGCGGGTCTTGAGATACGCATTCAAATCAACACTGGAGGAATGATCAATTGAAAAAAATGGTAGCCTTGACTCTCGCCTTACTGATGGCGGCGAGCCTGTTCCTGTCCGGATGCTCCGTGCGCAAGGACACCTCTGACTCGGAAAATTCCGGCAGCAGTAACGGCAGCGGCAGCGGGGACCGTGTGGTCAACGTGTGCAGCTGGGGTGAATATATCGACGAGTCCCTGATCGACCAATTTGAAGAAGAGACCGGCATCAAAGTCAACTACCAGACCGCAGAGAGCAACGAGGTCCTCTATTCCCAGCTGAGCATGGGCGGCGTGGACTATGACGTCATCGTCCCCTCCGACTACATGATCTCCCAGCTGATCGAAGAGGATATGCTGGCCGAGCTCAATTATGATAACATCCCCAATTTTGAGAAGATCGACGACCGCTTCAAGAATCTGTCCTACGATCCGGAGAACAAGTACACCGTGCCCTACACCTGGGGCACTCTGGGCATCATCTCCAACACCGCCAAGGTGCAGGAGCCCATTACCAGCTGGAGCGCCATGTTCGATCCCCAGTACGCCGGGAACGTGCTGCTTATCAACAACTCCCGGGATGCTCTGGGCATCGCCCTGTTGTACCTGGGGTACTCTGTGAATACCACTGACGAAGCGGAGATTCAGGAGGCTTACCAGCTCATCGCCGACGCCGTAAAGAACGGGGTGTATCAGGGAAAGGTCATGGACGAGGTGTTTCAGAAGATGGAGGGCGGCAACGCCGCCATTGCCACCTACTATGCCGGTGACTATCTGAGCATGCTGGAAAACAACGAAGATCTCGCCTATGTAGTGCCCGAGGAGGGCAGCAACTGGTTCGTGGACGCCATGTGCGTTCTCAAAACCTCCCAGCACAAGGAGGAGGCGGAGGCCTGGATCAACTTTATGGCCTCCACTGAGGCAAACCTGCGGAATATGGACTATATCTGGTACGCCTCTCCCAACGCTGAGGCGCTGGAGACCTATCCTGCCTACTATGAGGAGACCTACGGAGAGCCCCTGGATCCCGCTCTCTATGAGATCATGGCCCCCTCCCAGGAGGTGCTGGACCGGTGTGAGGCCTACTTGGTCCTCCCTGCTGAGACGCGCACCCTCTATAACGACCTCTGGACGCAACTCGGTATCTGAGCTGTAAAATGCGGCACCGGAACACTACCCGGTGCCGCTTCTTTTTCCCTTGCGCATTCCACTGCTTTCCTGTACACTGGAAAGGCGGAAGATATTTTACCAAGGAGGAATCCTCTCATGATTTTGATTGGAACAAAATGCCGCCTGGAGCAAACTGTTACGGACGCCCTTACCGCCGCTAACGTGGGTTCCGGTGCCCTGCCGGTGTTCGGCACGCCCTATATGTCCGCCCTGATGGAAAATGCCGCCATGACCTGTCTGCAGAGCTTTCTGGAGGAGGGCCAGGGCAGTGTGGGCACCCATCTGGACATCTCCCACGACGCTCCCACTCCCATCGGCATGAAGGTGTGGGCGGAGGCAGAGATCACCGCCGTTTCGGAAAACGGCAAAATGGTGGACTTCGCTGTGAAAGCCTGGGATGAGAGCGGCCCCATCGGCAGCGGCACCCACACCCGGGCCATCGTCAAGAACGAAAAATTTCTGGCAAAATGCAATGCCAAGCTGGAGAAGAAGTAATTCTTTCCACATGGACAAAACAAGGGAGGACCCGGAATGGGTCCTCCCTTTTCTTCTGCTATCGCGGTGCCGTGGGGAAATCGCTCCCACGGGGATCAAAACAGCGTCAGCTGGCTGGTCTCCGCCATCCCGGCGAAGGCTCCCAGCGCCTTCAGCTGCTCAATATGGGTCTTGGACAGCTTGTTGCAGCACATGGCGAACTCCTCAACGGAGACGAACTCCTTCCCATTCCGCTTCTCCACTGTGTCGATGGCCGCCGCCTCTCCCAGGCCGTGGACCGTTGTGAAGGGCGGCAGCAGACCGTTCTCCGTCACTTTGAACTTGGTGGCATCGGACTCATAAATGTTGATCGTGTCGAAGTGGAAGCCCCGCAGGTAGAACTCATAGCACACCTCCAGGGTGGTCAGCAGGTTCTGCTCCACCGCCGTGGCGTCCTTGTTGTTCTCGATCTCCCGGATCTTCCGCTTCACCGCATCCTTTCCGGCACAGCAGTACTCCGCATCAAAGGCCTTGGCCCGGACGGAGAAAAAGGTTGCATAGAATGCCAGGGGCTCATGGACCTTGAACCAGGCGATGCGGAAGGCCATCATCACGTAGGCCACCGCGTGGGCCTTGGGGAACAGGTAGCCGATCTTGGCCAGGGAGTCGATGTACCACTCCGGCACGTCGTGGTCCCGCATGGCCTCCACCCAGCCCTCGTCAAAGCCGCCCTTCTTCACCTTGCCCTTGCGGACCTTCTCCATGATCTTGAAGCTCATCTTGGGGTCCAGGCCCTTGGAGATCAGGTACAGCATGATATCGTCCCGGCAGCCCACCGTCTCCAGAACGGAGGCGGTGCCGCTGACGATCAGCTCCCGGGCGTTGCCCAGCCACACGTCTGTCCCGTGGGAGAAGCCGGAGAGCCGTACCAACGTGTTGAAGTCCTTGGGCTGGGTATCCACCAGCATCTGCCGGGTGAATCGGGTGTTGAACTCCGGGATCGCCACGGCGCCGGTGGGGCCCAGAATCTCGTCGTTCTCGTATCCCAGCACTTTGCTGGAGGTGAAGATGGACATGGTGTCCGGGTCATCCAGGGGAATCTGGCGGGCGTTGACACCGGTCAGATCCTCCATCATGCGGACCATGGTGGGGTCATCGTGTCCCAGCATGTCCAGCTTCAGGAGGTTTGCCTCCATAGAGTGGTATTCAAAATGAGTGGTGATGGTGTCGGAGTCGTCGGCGTCCGCCGGGTGCTGGACCGGGCAGAAGTCCTCCATGTCCATATCGTCGGGAACGACCACCAGGCCGCCGGGGTGCTGACCGGTGGTCCGGCGGGTGCCCACGCAGCCCAGGGTCAGGCGATTCTCCTCTGCCCGGCCCACAGTCATGCCGTTCTCCTCCAGGTATTTTTTCACGAAGCCGTAAGCGGTCTTCTCCGCCAGTGTACCGATGGTACCGGCCCGGAACACCTGGGTCTCTCCGAACATCTCGATGGCGTGGCGGTGGGCCCGGGCCTGATACTCACCGGAGAAGTTCAGGTCGATATCCGGCACCTTGCCGCCGCCGAAGCCCAGGAAGGTTTCAAAGGGGATGTCGAAGCCGTCTTTGATGTATTCTGTGCCGCACACCGGGCAGATCTTGTCCGGCATGTCCGCGCCGCAGCCGTAGGAGCCGTCCTGAATGAACTCCGCATGCTTGCAATTCGGGCAGCGGTAGTGGGGCGGAAGGCTGTTCACCTCTGTGATCCCGGACATATAGGCCACCAGGGACGAGCCTACGGAGCCTCGGGAGCCCACCAGGTAGCCGTTTTCCAGGGACCGCTGCACCAGCTTCTGGGCGGACATGTACACCACGTCGTACTTGCCCAGAATGCCGCCCAGCTCCACGTTCAGCCGGTCCACAATCAGCTTGGGCGGGTCCTCGCCGTACAGCTCATGGACCTTGTTCCACACCAGGGAATTCAGCTCCTCCTCGGAGTTCTCCAGCCGGGGCGGGAACAGCTCCTCCGGCAGCAAGGGGAAAGTCTCCACCTGGTCGGCGATGGCCTGGGTATTGGTCACCACCACCTCATAGGCCTTCTCCTTCCCCAGGTAAGCGAACTCCTCCAGCATCTCATCGGTGGTCTTGAAGTAGATGGGCAGCGGGGCGTTGGCGTCCGGGAACTTCTTGGAGGCCAGCAGGATGTGGCGGTACACCTCGTCCTCCGGCTCCCGGAAGTGGACGTCGCCGGTGGCGCAGACAGGCTTGCCCAACTCCTCTCCCAGCCGGACGATGGTGCGGTTGAACTCCCGCAGCTCCTCCTCCGACTGGACGTCGCCGTTTCGCAACATGAAGGCGTTGTTGCACAGGGGCTGGATCTCCAGATAGTCGTAGAAAGAGGCGATGCGTTTCAGCTCTTCCCAGTCCTTGTGGTCCGCCACGGCCCGGAACAGCTCGCCCGCCTCACAGGCGGAACCCACAATGATGCCCTCCCGGTGCTCCAGCAGCAGACTCTTGGGGATGGTGGGCACCCGCTTGAAATACTTCAGATTGGAGGCGGAGATCATCTGGTACAGGTTTTTCAGCCCCACCTTGTTCCGGGCGATCAGAATGATGTGCTTGGGGAAGCGGTTGGTCTTGCTGCCCAGGGGCCGCAGCTTCTCCATCTCGCGGTTTACCGCCTGGAGGGTGTGGATGCCCCGCTCGTGGAGCATCTTCCAGAAGGGGATCAGCATATAGCCCACGGTGGCGGCGTCGTCGCTGGCCCGGTGGTGGTTGAAGTTGGGCAGCTCCAGCCGGTCCGCCACGATGTCCAGCTTGTACTTTCCCAGATCCGGCAGCAGGTTCTGTGCCAGAATCAGGGAGTCCACATAGGTGGGCTGGAAGTCCAGCCCCACCTTCCGGCAGCCCGCCCGGATGAAGCCGATGTCAAACTCTGCGTTGTGGGCCGCCAGGGGGCGGCCGTCCACGAACTTCAAAAATTCCGCCAGGGCCTCCTTCAGTTGAGGGGCGTCCTTCAGCATGTCATCGGTGATGCCGGTGAGGCCGATGATCTCCGGCGTCAGCCGCCGGTTGGGGTTGACGAAGGTCTGGAACCGATCCGTAATCTCACCGTTTTTCAGCACCACGGCGCCGATCTCCGTAATGGCCTCCCGGTCCACCTTGAGGCCCGTGGTCTCGATGTCGAAGCACACGAACTCCCCGTCCAGGGAGCAGTCCTGAGGGCCGTGGACCACCACCCGGTCATCGATGTTGTTGACAAAGTAGCCCTCCACGCCATAGAGGATCTTGATCTTGTCCCCAGCGGCGTGCCAAGCGTCCGGGAAGGACTGGGCCACGCCGTGGTCCGTGATGGCGATGGCGGGATGTCCCCACCGGATAGCCTGTTGGACCACCTCTTTCGTGTCCGTCAGGGCATCCATATTGCTCATCTTCGTGTGGAGGTGCAGCTCCACACGCTTCTCCGGGGCGGTATCCTGCCGCTCAGTGTGCTCCGCCAGCTGGATGTGGTAGGGGTTCAGCTGGATGTCCTTCCCGTCCCAGGTGGGCTCCATCTTGCCCTGGACGCACAGCCACATGCCGGGCTTGATGGCGCTCTCCAGTCCCTGAGCCTCCTTCTCCGTCAGGTTCTTCTGAACGGTGACGGAGTTGGTATAGTCCGTCATGTCGAAGCTCAGCCGCCACATACCGGGCCGCCGGGTCTCCCGGCACTCGAAGGCGAACACCTTCCCCGCCACGGTGGCATTCCCCATCTTCAGGTCCAGGATCTTCATGGGCACCGGCTGGATGCGAATGGGCTTGCCCATCAGGACCTTGCCTGCGGCCTGCTTCTCGCCCTTACTGCCGGAGGGGGCCGCCGGGACCGAAGCAGCCGGGCGGCTCCCTGCGGCTGCGGCCTGGGAAGAAGGAGCCTTGCAGGTGACTTCCGTCGTCACCTGTCGGAAGCCGTATACGCCCATCAGCAGATGCTTCAGCTCCTCCAGCTCCGCATCTCCCAGCTCCGCCCTGGTGGTGAGGCGCAGCGCCAGCGACATGCCGGCCTGGTCGATGCAAGCGCCGTTCACCACTGCGCCGGCCAAACGAAGCCGCAGCTCTCCGGAGAGCTGCAGCTCAGTAAACATTTCAAAAAAGGGTATATCTCTTGACATAGACGCCACCTTGTTAAACAGGAATCAAATGCTGAGAAATCAGAAATTAGGAATGAGGAATTCCGGCGTCCGGCAACGCCGGACGTATGAGCATTGTCCCACCAGAGGCGGAACACAACAATTCCGAATTCCTAACTTCTCATTCCTCATGGGAGTTTTTCAATTTCCTCCATCAGCTTGTCCACCAGCTGCTCCTGCGGTACTTTGTAAAGGATTTCTCCTTTGCGGAAAATCAGTCCCTCACCCTTGCCGCCAGCGATGCCGATATCTGCCGCCGCTGCCTCGCCGGGGCCGTTGACGGCACAGCCCATCACCGCTACGGTGATGTTCTTCGTGCAGTTCATGAGGCCCCGCTCCACCTCTTCCGCCATGGGGATCAGGTCGATGCGGGTGCGACCACAGGTGGGGCAGGCGATCAGATTCACGCCCTCCTTACGGAGTCCGGCGGCCTTCAGAATCTTCTTGGCAGCGAAAATCTCCTCGATCGGGTCGGCGGTCAGCGTCACCCGGATGGTATCTCCGATCCCCAGGCACAGCAGGCCCCCAATTCCCATGGCGGATTTCACAAGCCCCATGGAAGGGGTGCCCGCCTCTGTCACGCCCAGATGCAAAGGGTAGTCTGTCCGCTCGCTGAGCAGCCGGTAGGCCGCCATGGTCAGGGGCACATCGGAACACTTGACGGAGATGCAGATGTCATCAAAATCGAACTTGTTCAAAAGGGCCACGTGGCCCATGGCGCTCTCCACCAATGCCTCTGCCGTGACGCCGCCGTATTTGGCCCGCAGGTCCTTTTCCAGAGATCCGCCGTTGACCCCAATGCGGATGGGGATGGATTTTTGGCGGCAGATGTCCGCCACCGCCTTCACCTTCTCCTCCCCGCCAATGTTGCCGGGATTGATGCGGATGGCGTCGATGCCCCGCTCTGCGCACGCCAAGGCATACTTGTAGTTGAAGTGGATATCCGCGATCAGGGGGATAGAAATCTGTTCCTTGATCCGGTCCACCGCCTCTGCCGCGGCCTGATCCGGAATGGCAATGCGGATGATCTCGCATCCGGCGGCCTCCAGCGCGTGGATCTGCTCCACAGTGGCGCGGACATCGTCGGTCTTGGTATTGCACATGGATTGAATAGACACTGGGGCACCGCCGCCCACGGCCACATCCCCCACCATCAAACGCTTTGTCATGGCGCTTCCTCCCTCACCAGGGCGTAAATGCAGGAATCCAGCATCTCCCCGTTTTTGTACACGCTCCGCCGCAGAGTGCCCTCCAGGGCGAACCCCGCCTTCTCCAACACCCGGCGGGAGGCCGCATTCCTGGCAAATGCCTCAGCGTGGATGCGGACGATGTCCCAGGCTGCAAAGCCCTCCCGGCACATGGTTTCCACAGCGGCGGTCATGATCCCGCGGCCCCAGAAGGGCTCTCCCAGCCAGTAGCCCAGCTCTGCGCTCCTCCGGTATACATCGCTGCCCAGGAACAGGCCGATGCTGCCCGCAGCTTCGCCGTCCACCTCAATGGCCCGGCACATCTGACCCCGGCCCTCCTGCCGGATGCAGCTCTCCACAAACGTGGCCGCATCCTGTGGGGCATAGGGGCAGGGAAACACGTCCCGCAGGTTGGCGGCGATCTTTGCATTGTCCGCGTACCGGGCGATGGAGGCAGCATCTGCCTCCCGCCAGGGCCGCAGGGTAAAGTCCGTCATGACTCGCTCCTATCCGAACAGTTTGAACACATCATTGAATGTCACCACCAGCATGAAGCCCATCAGGGCCACAAAGCCCACGGTGTTCACCGCCATCTCATACTTCTCCGGGATCTTCTTTCGGAACAGCTTCATGGCGATCTCATCAATGATGAGGAAGAAGATCTTGCCGCCGTCCAGAGCCGGGATGGGCAGCATGTTCATCACTGCCAGGTTCACCGCCAGCATGGCGCCGAAGTAGAGGATGTTCTCCACCGCGGCGGCAATGGTCTCTGACGCGGTGCCCACCTGGGTGATAGTGGAGACGATGCCCACCGGGCCGCTGAGATCGTCCATGCCCGCCTGACCGGTCACCAGCATCTGCAGGCTCAGCCGCACGATCCGCACAAAGTCGATGGTGTTCAGCCAGCTGGTCTTCAGGATCGTCCAGAGATTGGCCTCCTCAATCTGGTCTCTTGCGATATAGACGCCGTAGCCCTGATAGGTCTCCCCCTCTGTGCCGGTGTAGGTGCCCCATGTGACGTCGTTCAGCTCCACCTTCTCGCCGTCCCGCAGGACCACCAAATCCATGGGCTGGCCCTGGTGCAGGCTCATCAGCAGGGACACGTCACTGTACAGGTACACCCGCTCCCCATTGACGGAATAAAAAATATCTCCGGCCTGGATAGTCTGGCCGTTCCGCTCCTCAAACTCCGGCGCGGTCCCGGCGGCCGCCGGGATCAGAAATCCCTGGGCACCGCTATACACCGCCAGAATGATGAGGAACCCCGCCAGGAAATTCATAAAGGAGCCGGCGGCAAAAATCACCACCTTTTTCCAGAAGCCCTGACGGCCCAGAGACCGCTCGTCGCCAGAGTCCTCATCCTCCCCCTCCATAGCGCAGAAGCCGCCGATGGGCAGCAACCGGAGGGAATACTGGGTCTCCTCCGTCTCCTTGTGCCAGATCAGAGGCCCCATGCCGATGGAAAACTCGTTGACCCGCACGCCGCAGAGCTTGGCGGCCAGGAAGTGGCCCAGCTCGTGGACGGCGATCAGTACGCCGAAAATCAGAATGGCCGCCAGGATATACACAATGGTCATGCAAAAACTCCCGTCAAAAAACTTGCTTCAAGCCCGGTCCAGCACCGCCTGCCGCGCCGCCTGGTCCGCCGCCAGAATGTCCTCCAGCGCCGGTTCCTGCTCCGCCGGCACAGCTGCCCGGGCCTCCGCCACCAGGCGGGGAATGTCGTGGAAGCCGATCCTGCCCGCCAGGAACAGGCCCACCGCCTCCTCATTGGCGCCGTTCAAAACAGCGCAGGCGGTGCCGCCCTGAGCCGCCGCCGCCTCTGCCAGCTGCAGACATGGAAATGCATCCCGGTCCGGCTGGGCGAAGGTCAGGGGCGGGCAGGACAGCAGGTCCAGCGGCTCCGCCGGACTTTCCACCCGTTCGGGGTATGTCATGGCATATCGAATGGGCAGGCGCATATCCGGTGTGCCCAGCTGGGCCAGGACCGCCCCGTCCCGGTACTCCACCAGGGAGTGGACGATGCTCTGCCGGTGGATCACCACCGACACCTGGTCCAGCGGCAGACGGTAGAGGCGCATGGCCTCGATGACCTCCAGCCCCTTGTTCATCAGCGTGGCGCAGTCTACGGTGATCTTGGGTCCCATGGTCCAGTTGGGGTGGCGGAGGGCATCCGCTTTGGTCATTTTGCCCACTTCTTCATAGGTCATGCCGTAAAAAGGCCCGCCGGAACAGGTCAGGATCAGCCGCCGGATCTCCCGGCGGTCGGCGCAGCCCTGAAGGCACTGGAAGATGGCCGAGTGCTCCGAGTCCACAGGCACGATCTCGGCGCCGTGCGTATCCGCCGCATCCATCACCAGCTGTCCGGCGCAGACCAACGTCTCCTTGTTGGCCAGGGCGATGCGCTTTCTCTCCCGGATGGCGGCCAGGGTGGGACGCAGTCCCACCATACCCACCACGGCGGTGACGACCGTATCCGCCTCCGGGCAGACAGCGGCCTCCAGCAGGGCCTCCGGGCCTCCCAAAACCTTGGTGTCCATGTCGGCCAGGCGTACCGCCAGGTCACGGGCCGCCGCCTCATCGGTGAGGACCGCCAGCCGGGGCCGGAATTTTCGGACCTGCGCCTCCAGCCGCTCCACATCCATGTGGGCGGTAAGGGCGGCCACACGCAGTCCCAGCTGCTCCGCCACGTCCAATGTCTGGCGGCCGATAGAACCGGTGGCACCTAAAATTGAAATCGTCTTGCTCATAGCATTATCCTATTCTAAACAGCTGAAAACAATCCTAAATCTTCCCAAATCACCCGTTCAGAGCAGCTGTAAGGCCAGCCACACGAAGGGCGCCACGAAGGTAACAGAGTCAAACCGGTCCAGGATGCCGCCATGGCCCGGCAGCAGGTTGCCATAATCCTTGACGCCGAACTCCCGCTTGATGACGGAGAAACTCAGGTCGCCGATCTGGCTGATGGTGCTGCCGATAATACCCAGTGCAAAGACTGCCCCCCAGGAGATCTGCGGACCAGCTGCCATCTCGATTGGCGGATAAACAGTCAGGGTGTGTGCCATGCTGTCCGCGACTAGCTTAAAAACCGTCATGCCGATGACACCACCCAGCAGACCGCCTATGGCTCCTTCCACAGTCTTTTTGGGGCTGACCTTGGGGGCCAGCTTGTGCTTGCCGCACAGCATTCCGGCAAAGAGCGCGAAGGTGTCGCTGCCAAAGGAGATGGCCAAGGGCAGAAACACCTGCAGCATCCCGATGGCGGGCATCATCCGAAGCCGCAGCAGACAGGAGAACATCAAGGGGAACGCCAGCCCGGCGAAGATAGCGCAGGTGACAGCGGCAAAGGGGATGCCCTGCTCCTCGTCATACCGGTGGATAGCCAGGGCAAAGATCGCAAAGATGAACACCGCGCCCAACAGGGCGGCGAAGGGCAGCACCGGCAGGGCAGTCAGCTCCGTGTTCTCAATGGACATTTCCCCGTACACGCACACCGGCACCGCCGCCGCGGCGATCACTGTCAGGGGGGTCAGGGGCTTGCCCCTCTCTCCCGCCGCCGCGCGCATCAGCTCCCAGGCGCCGATGGCGCACATGGCCGCCAGCAATAGCATGGTGGCCCAGGACGGGGCCCAGCCCAGGATCAGTATCAGGAGCGGCAGGCCCACTACGGCCACCATCACACGCTTGAACATAGGATCAGCCCTTTTCTCAATTTCTGTAAAGGTTTATTTCTTTACGCCGCCGAACCGGCGGTCTCTCTGTTGGTAGGCTGCAATGGCCCGGTCTAGCTCCGCTTCGTCGAAGTCCGGCCACAGGGTATCCGTGTAATAGAACTCCGAATAGGCGCACTGCCACAGCAGGAAGTTGCTCAACCGCTGCTCTCCGCTGGGCCGGATGATAAGCTCCGGGTCCGGGATTCCCGCAGAGTCCAGATAGCTGGAGAACAGGGCATCATCCAACTCCTCCGGCCGCCTCTTTCCGGCGGCGCAGTCGGTGGCAAAACGCCGGGCTGCTCGCAGAATCTCGTCTCGCCCGCCGTAATTCAGGCACACATTGGCCTGGAAATCGTCCTTGGACAGGTGCTCCGTGATCTCGTCCGTCTCCCGGGCCAGGGCCCGCAGATCCGGGGCGATAGGGGTCATGTCCCCGAAGAAGTGGAGCCGGATGTGGTCCTTCTCCATGGTGTCCACTGCCTCCAGCAGATACCGCTTCAGCAGGGCCATGATGGCAGAGACCTCCACCTCTGACCGCTTCCAGTTTTCCGTGGAAAAGGCGTACACCGTCAGGTACTTTACGCCGATGTTCTTGCAGTAGGTAGCGATGCGGCGGAACGTCTCCGCTCCTGCCTTGTGGCCAGCGGTGCGGGGCAGGCCCCGCTTCGTGGCCCAGCGGCCGTTGCCGTCCATGATGATCGCAATGTGGCGGGGCGGGACCAAGGGCTGGTCCACCGCACCGTTGATACTCTCTGGCATGATAAATTCTCTCATTTCAAAATGGATTGTTGGGGGGATCTGTCCCATTGGACGGGAAATGCAGCCATGATGATGGCTGGCCCATTCTCTCCCCCATTGTCGTCATCGCAAAGTCCGCTAAACGCAGTTTCCGCCTGCGGCAAAACTGCGCCCCTCCTCTCCCCACTGTGCAAAATACAGCGGAGCCGGTGTGAGACGGTGCCTGTGTATTTACGGGAGACCGATGAAAATCGGGGGTGCAAAACCGCATTTGACCAGCTGCTCTTTCCGCCCGTTCCGCTTTACCCGCAAGCGGTACGCCGCGTCTGTAAGGCGGCAGAACCGCCAAAAACTGCGCAGCTGCTGCGCACTGGCCGAGCGTTGTGGCAAGAAACACAGGTATTTACTGGATAGCCAGAACCGCACACCGGGATGATTAATATCTTGGTACAGCCGCCAAGCGGGAAAGCATCACTGCCACGCAGAGGGCGCTGACAGCCCAGCAGAGGCCGAAAAGGCCTATATTCACAGAGTTGGAAATGGAGGCAATACCCAGAGAGAGCCCCAGCCAGTTGGCAAACAGACTGCGAATCAAGAAGAAAAATCCCAGCAGCATGGCAACCACGTGCCCGGCAAACAGCCCCCGGAGATCCTTCCGATGCCGCAGACTCCGCCAGCCCAGGAAAAACTCTATCGCGCTGACCGCGATCACACCTCCGATGAACAGGGGAATCACTTCTGCTTCAAACGACATTTGTACCTCCTCCTTTTTGTATCGGGAGAAATGTGTCGGCTGCTTAGTTCCCCTTTTCCCACCAGCGGTCGAACTTCCAAGGAAAGTGGAAGCCGCAGGCGCGGCAGTATTGGGTCTCCTCCATGGAAAACCAGGGCAGGATGAAGCGCCCACAGTTGGGACAGCGGAGATGGCGCAGTTCAATCCCCCTAAAGGCGATTGCCGCAGCAACTCCCATGGCCAGGAATACCAACCCCAGTCCGCCCCGGATCCCGCCCGCCAGACACAAAAGCAAAACCGCTGCAAACAGTGTTCCCCTGGCTGCCGAATACCATTTCTGTTCCAGTTTCATAGTCCCCTCTCCTTCAGTCAATAACCCCCAGATTCCACTTCCGCAGCTGCCGGTCCAACAGCAGTGAACAGAGGAGGACGCCAATACGACGACCACCCCGATGAGATCTGCACCATCCGCCACAGGACGGCAGTCGGGGAATCGCAGAAAGCCATGGTGTGCCCAAAGGCCAGCCCAAATCGGCGCTTGCACTGATACACCGGCGCCTGTCAGCGCGGAGAGCCGCTGCACCGGAACGGTTCTGAAGCGTTTTTTCTCTTTTACCGGCCCCCCGTGGAAGCGGCTCCGGCGGGAGCAGAATCCCCCCGGCCGCCGGGCGGCGGCCCCGAGTGACCGCAGGTCACCTCACAGACCCTGAAAGGGTGACAGCACCTTACAAAATGTGCAATGCCCCCGGCGGGCAGCCGTGCTCCCGCCGGAGGCCCCGGCGGCTTTTACACCGCCATCAGTTCCTTTTCCTTTTTGGCCAGCAGCGCATCCAGCTCCTTGCAGCTGTCGTCCGTCAGCTTCTGGAGATCCTTCTCCGCCTGCTTCAGATCGTCCTCCGTGATCTCGGAGGCTTTCTCCTTCTTCTTGAACGCCTCCATGGCGTCCCGGCGGATGTTGCGGATGGCCACCTTGCCGTTCTCCGCGTACTTGTGAATCTGCTTCACCAGTTCCTTGCGGCGCTCCTCCGTCAGCTGGGGGAAGCTCAGCCGGATGCTGGCGCCGTCGTTCTGGGGGTTGATACCCAGATCGGAGTTCTGGATGGCCTTTTCAATGCTCTTCACCGCCGTCTTGTCCCAGGGGGAAATCAGCAGTGTCCGGGCGTCGGGGGAAGAGATGGCCGCAATCTGCTGGATGGGGGTGGGGCTGCCGTAGTAGTCCACCATGATCCGGTCCAGCACGGAGGCATTGGCCCGGCCCGCCCGCACGGAGGCAAAGTCCGCGGCCACGGAGTCGATGCTCTTCTTCATCTTGCCCTCATAAATCTTGTAATCTTCCTTCAGCATAAATAGGTCCTTCCTTTCACAGTTGAGTGTATGGGGAGGCGCTGTCGCGCATGCGTGCTCTCATTCCTTGACGATGGTGCCCACGTTCTCACCGCACAGGGCCCGGATGATGTTCCGCGGGTCCTTCAGGGCAAACAGCAGCACCGGAATGTGGTTGTCCATGGACAGGGACGTGGCGGTGGAGTCCATCACCGCCAGGTGCTGGGCCAGCACATCGTCATAAGTGATGACGTCGTACTTCACCGCAGTGGGGTCCTTTACCGGGTCGGCCGTGTAGACGCCGTCCACGTTCTTGGCCAGCAAAATCACGTCGGCGTCGATCTCCGCCGCCCGCAGCACCGCCGCAGTGTCCGTGGAGAAGTAGGGATTGCCGGTGCCTGCGCCGAAGATCACCACCCGGCCCTTCTCCAGGTGCCGAATGGCCCGGGAACGGATGTAGGGCTCCGCCACAGCCCGCATCTCAATGGCGGTCTGCACCCGGACGGGAATCCCCTTCTGCTCACACACGTCCGCCACAGCCAGGCAGTTCATCACCGTGGCCAGCATTCCCATGTGGTCGGCCCGGGTGCGCTCCATGGCGCCGCCGCTGTTTTTCGCACCGCGCCAGAAGTTGCCGCCGCCCACCACCAGACCTACCTGGACGCCCATGTCCAGACACTCCTTGATGACATCGCAGACCTGACCAATCACCTCAAAATCCAGGCCGGTATGCTTGTCACCGGCCAGGGCCTCGCCGCTGATCTTCAGCAGGACCCGTTTATACACAGGCTTCGCCATGATGAAAACCTCCGTCTGTTCTGCTCACAAAATATCATTGATATTTTAGCGTATTTTTCCGCTTTTGCATAGGGGGTAGACAAAGTTTTTCCAAAAAAGCAGGTCCTGCGGACAGGAAGAAGAGAGGACCGTGGTCCTCTCTTTCCGCATTATCCCCCGCAGGTCTGGACCAGCAGGCGGATCAGGTCCTCTTTCCCCATTCCCTTCTCCGCGGAAAAGGGGAGCAGAATATCCGCCTCCGTCAGCTCCAGCGTCTCCCGGACCAGTTGAAGGGCCGGCTCCACCTGGCTCTTTTTCAGCTTATCCAGCTTGTTGGCCACCACGATCTCCGGACAGCCCGTCTGGCGGAACCAGTCGTGCATCACAAGATCGTTGGCCGTGGGCTTGTGGCGGATGTCCACGATCAGCACGCCGGTGGTGATCCGGTCCGCCTCCTCCTGGAAGTAGCTCTCCATCAGCTTCGCCCACCGCTCCTTCTCCGCCTGGGAGACCCTGGCATAGCCGTACCCCGGCAGATCCACCAGATAGGCCCGGCGGTCAATGAGGAAGTAGTTCACCTGAGTGGTCTTGCCGGGGGAGGCGCCCACATAGGCAAGGTTCTTCCGTCCCACCAGCCGGTTGATGACAGAACTCTTTCCCACATTGGACCGGCCTGCAAATGCGAACTGGGGCAGACCGTCCCGAATGAAATCCTCCCGCCGTCCGGCAGAGCGGACAAACTCCGCCTTGGCAAAATTCAAAGCCATACAAACACTCCTTTACTGCCGCACGGCGGCGTCACGGCCGCTCTCACGCCCCGCCGGGGCAAAGGCCGCCACATGGTCCGCCACCTCTTCCCGGATGGGATCCCGCTCTGGGCACAGAGCGGCGGCGAACACCTGGTCCACCGTTTCCACCGGCACGAACCGCAGGGCAGCCCGGACGGTCTGGTCGATCTCCTCCAGATCCCGGACGTTGTCCTTGGGAATCAGCACCGTGGTGATGCCGCTGCGGAGGGCGGCCATGGTCTTCTCCTTCAATCCGCCGATGGGCAGCACCCGGCCCCGCAGCGTGACTTCGCCGGTCATGGCAATGCCCGCCTTGATCTTCCGGTCCGTCAGGGCCGAGAGCATGGCAGTGGTGACGGCGATGCCGGCGGAGGGGCCGTCCTTGGGCACTGCGCCCTCTGGGAAGTGGACGTGGATGTCCTTCGTCTTGTAAAAGTCCGCTGGAATCCCCAGCACCGCCGCCCGGCTCCGCAGGCAGCTGAGAGCCGCTTGAGCAGACTCCTTCATCACGTCTCCCAGGTTGCCGGTGAGCTCCAGCTTGCCGGAGCCGTCCATGACGTTGACCTCCACCTCCAGGATCTCGCCGCCCGCCTCAGTCCAGGCCAGGCCGTTCACCACGCCGATCTCCTCCCGGTCCGTGTGGAGATCAGGGGGATAGGGCTGGCAGTCCAGGAACTTGGGGAGCTCCTCCTCTGTCACGGTAATCCGCTTGACAGTGCCCTCCAGCAGGCGCATATCCGCCTTCCGGCAGATGGCAGCCAGCCGCCGCTCCAGCAGGCGCACACCGGATTCCCGGGTGTAGTCCCGGATGACGGCCCGGTACACGTCGTCGCTGATGCGGACAGCGCTCTTCTTCAGTCCGTGCTCTGCCAGCTGCTTGGGGAACAAGTGGCGCTTGGCGATCTGCAGCTTCTCCTCATCCGTGTAGCTGGAGAGCTGGATCACCTCCATCCGGTCCAGCAGGGGCCGGGGAATGGTGTCTGTGGTGTTGGCGGTGGTGATGAACATGATCTTGGACAGGTCCACCGGGATCTCCAGGAAATGGTCCCGGAAGGTGCTGTTCTGCTCGCTGTCCAACACCTCCAACAGTGCGGAGGCCGGGTCGCCCCGGTAGTCGTTGCCCAACTTGTCGATCTCGTCCAGCAGCAGAAGGGGATTCATAGACCCGCTGCGGCTGATGGCCTCGATGATCCGGCCGGGCATGGAGCCTATGTAGGTCTTCCGATGTCCCCGGATGTCCGCCTCGTCCCGAACGCCGCCCAGGCTCAGGCGGGCCAGCTTCCGGTTCAGCGCCTTGGCCACGCTGATGGCAATGGAGGTCTTGCCCACGCCGGGCGGGCCCACCAGGCAGAGGATCTGCCCCTTGACGTCCGGATTCATCTGCCGGACGGCGATGGTCTCCAGAATCCGCTCCTTCACCTTTTCCAGGCCGAAGTGGTCCTTTTCCAGCACCCTGCGGGCGGCGTCCACACTGACCCGCTCCTTTGTGGTGGTGTTCCACGGCATCTCCAGACACACGTCCAGATAGTTGCGGATCACCGCACCCTCGGCGGAGCCGAAGGGCTGCTTGGCCAGCTTGTTCACTTCCTTCAGCAGGTGCTGCTCCGTCTCCTCCGGCAGCTCCAGGGCCAGGATCTCCTGGCGGTAGGATTCAATCTCGTCCTCGTCGCCGTCATCGGTCTCCCCCAGCTCGTTCTGGAGGACCCGGATCTGGGTGCGGAGGATCTGGTCCCGCTGGGTGCGGACCAGCTGGTCCCGGACCTTGCTCTCCATTTCGTGCTCAAAGCCCAGCACGTTGTTCTCCCGCACCAGGAAACCGTTGAGCTTCCGCAGCCGGGCGAAGGGGGAGAATTCCTCCAGGATCTCCTGCTTGTCGGTGTAGCGCAGGGCGATGTTCTGGGCAATATAGTCCGCCAGGAAGCCGGGGTCCCGGCTGTCCATCACCGTGGCCACCACCTCCTCCGGCACACCGCTGGCCTGCTCGGCATACTCGCCGAACAGGGCGTAGGTCTGGCGGAGCAGGGCCTCCGTCCGGGGGCTCTTCCGCATGGCCTCAGAGGACGGCTCCTCCGGGATGGCCTCCACATTGGCCTGGAGGAAGGGCTCCGTCTGCCACAGGCGGCGCAGGTGGGCCCGCTGCCGCCCCTCCACCATCACTCGGACAGAGGACTGGCCCAGCCGCAGGATCTGCGTGATGTGGGAGACCGTGCCAATGGTGTACAGGTCCTTTTCCTCCGGCGCGTTCACCCCGATCTCCCGCTGGGTCACCAGGAAGATGTCCTGATCGGCCTCCATGGCCCGCTCCAGGGCCGCGATGGAGATCGGCCGCTCCACGTCAAAGGTCAGTGTCATGTGTGGAAACACCGTCAGGCCCCGGAGGGCCAGAACGGGCAGATTCCAAGTGGTCAGTTCCATGTGCTTGTTCCTTTCTGAGGGGATGGTAAAACAGGAGAGAGGGGCGCGGCAGCGTCCCTCCCTCTCTTCATTAAGACGCCGACGCGGGGGTCGAGGAGCCGGAAGCCGGCCTGCCCTCTCCCTTGCCGGTGTTCAATTTCACAGAATAGTTGATCTTCTTGGGGTCGTGGGTCAGCTCGGGACCGCTCCTGCCCTCCACACAGTCCTTTGTGATGACTGCTTTCACCACAGCGGGGTCGGAAGGGATGTCGTACATCATGGGAGTCAGGATACCCTCCATGACGGCCCGCAGGCCCCGGGCGCCGATGTTCCGCTCGATGGCCTTGTCGGCGATGGCCTCCAGGGCCTCCGGCTGGAACTCCAGCTCCACCTCGTCGTACTCCATCAGCTTCTTGTACTGCTTCACCAGGGCGTTCTTGGGCTCCGTCAGGATGCGGACCAGATCCTCCCGCTTCAACGCATTCAAAGACGCGATCACCGGCAGGCGGCCCACCAACTCCGGGATGATGCCGAATTTCAGCAGGTCGTGGGGCTGGACCTCGTGCAGGATCTTGCTGATGTCCTTGTCCTTCTTTCCCTGGACGTTGGCGCCGAAGCCGATGGACTTCTGGTCCAGCCGCCGCTCGATAATCTTCTCCAGCCCGTCGAAGGCACCGCCGCAGATGAAGAGAATATTCTTCGTGTTCACCTGGATGAACTCCTGGTGGGGATGCTTCCGGCCTCCCTGGGGCGGCACGTTGGCAACGGTCCCCTCCACGATCTTCAGCAGAGCCTGTTGGACACCCTCGCCGGATACGTCCCGGGTGATGGAGGTGTTCTCGCTCTTCCGGGCGATCTTGTCGATCTCATCCACATAGATGATGCCGTGCTCCGCCCGCTCCACGTCGAAGTCCGCGGCCTGGAGCAGCCGCAGCAGGATATTCTCCACATCGTCGCCCACATAGCCGGCCTCCGTCAAGGTGGTGGCGTCCGCAATGGCGAAGGGCACCTTCAGAATCCGGGCCAGCGTCTGGGCGAACAGCGTCTTGCCGGAACCGGTGGGCCCCAGCAGCAGGATGTTGCTCTTCTGCAGCTCCACATCCTCGTCCCCGCCGAAGTAGATCCGTTTGTAGTGGTTGTACACCGCCACGGACAGGGCCACCTTGGCCTCGTCCTGGCCGATGACGTACTGGTCCAGCACGTCCTTGATCTCGCGGGGCGTGGGCAGCTGATCAGGCAGGTCCTCCAGCGCGCTGGAAGAGGTGTCCTCAAACCCATCGTTCAAAATGCTCATGCACAGCTGGACGCACTCATCACAGATGCGCACACCGGGTCCCTGGATCATCCGGTGGACCTGGCTCTCATGCTTGCCGCAGAAGGAGCACCGCAGGCCCTTCTTGCTCTCGTCACTCATGGTATTACCTCAGTTTTGGAATTTGGTGCTTATTTCTTGCTGGTGATGATCTTGTCGATGAGGCCGAAGTCCAAAGCCTCCTGGGCTGTCATCCAGTGGTCCCGCTCCGAGGCCGCCTTGATCTCCTCTGCCGTCTTGCCGGTGTTGTTCGCCAGGATCTCATTCAAGTTCTTCTTGATCCGCAGGAAGTGCTCCACGTCGATCTCCATGTCTGTCACCTTGCCCTTGGTACCGGCGGAGGGCTGATGGATCATGATCTCCGCGTTGGGCAGAGCAATGCGCTTGCCCTTGGCGCCGGAGGACAGCAGAAACGCGCCCATGCTGGCGGCCATGCCGATGCAGATGGTGGATACGTCGCACTTCACGTACTGCATGGTGTCGTAGATGGCCATGCCGTCAGTGACGGAGCCGCCGGGGCTGTTGATATACAGCTGGATGTCCTTGTCGGGGTCTTGGGCCTCCAGATACAGCAGCTGGGCAACCACAAGGCTGGCGGTGGTGGCGTTGACCTCTTCCCCCAGAAAGACGATCCGGTCGTTCAGCAGACGGGAGAAGATATCATAGGACCGTTCGCCGCGATTGGTCTGCTCGACTACATAAGGGACTAAGCTCATTGGTAAAACCTCCTTGATTTCCGCACCGGGGACCGGCACAGATGACAGATCTGTTCCTCCCAAACCCGATGCGTCTTCCCCGCCCCGGTGGGGCAGGTAAGGCAAAAGCGCCCGGCCCGCCTGCGGGCCGCCGCGCCTCTGCCAACGCACACGCCTATCTTAATATAGACGCCATGCGGGAATCTGTCAAATCGATGTAGAGCGCCTTCCGCCGGCGGAAAAACACACTGCTCCGCCGGGGCCGTCAATTCCTAGTATACCCGGAATTATTTGGATTCAGCAGGCGTCTCCTCTTCTTTTTTTGCCGCAGCCTTCTTGGTGGCCTTCTTGGCAGGCTTCTTCTCTTCGCCGTCCTCGTCCGCCTTCTTACGGGTGGTCTTCTTGGCAGGCTTTTCCTCAGCGGCCTCCTCACCCTCGGCGTCCTCTGCCCTCTTGGCAGTCTTCTTGGCGGGCTTCTTCTCCGCCTTCACGGCGGTGGCGCTGTCCACCACCACGGCGATGGCCTTCTGGCTCTTCAGCTGGTCCTTTACCTGCTCAGCCTGGAGATACTTCTTCACGGTCTCCAGATCCATGCCGTACTGGTCGGCCATCCGCTGGAACTCGGCCTCCACCTCTTCATCGGTGGCGTCGATGTTCTCCTCCTTGATGATGGCGGCCATGGCCAGATCCATGCGGACCTGCTTGAGAGCGGGCTCCTTGGCGTCGGCCAGCAGCTGGGCCTCATCCATGCCGGTGGCCTTCATGTACTGGTCGTACTGGAGACCCTGCTGGGCCAGCTGCATCTTGAAGTTGTCCAGGAACTGGCGGGACTGGGCCTCCACCATGGCGTCGGGCACATCGGCGGTGATGTTCTCAGCCACCTGCTCCATCAGGGCGTCCTCAAAGGCGCGCTTCACGGTCTCCTCCCGCTCGGCGGCGATCTTCTTCTTCAGATCAGCCTTCAGGTCCTTCAGGGTGTCGAACTCGCTGACGTCCTTGGCGAACTCATCGTCCAGGGCGGGGATCTCCTTCTCCTTCACCTCATGGACCTTCACCTTGAACACCACTGCCTTGCCGGCCAGGTCCTTGTGATAGTCCTCCGGGAAGGTGATGTCCAGATCCTTCTCATCGCCGGCCTTCACGCCGACAAGCTGCTCCTCAAAGCCGGGCACAAAGGTGTGGGAACCCAGCTCCAGGCTGAAATTCTCGCCCTTGCCGCCCTCAAAAGGCTTGCCCTCCAGGAAGCCCTCGAAGTCGATGACGACCGTGTCGCCCTCCTTGGCCTCCCGGTCCACGCTCACCAGACGGGTGTTGCGGTCGGTCAGAGCCTTCAGGCGCTCGTCCACATCCGCAGCGGAGACCTTGACCTCCTCCTTGGGGGCGGACAGTCCCTTGTACTGGCCCAGGGTCACTTCGGGATACACGGGGGCGGTGGCCTTGAAGGTGAAGCCGTCGCAGGTCACCTGGCCCTCGATCTCCACAGAGGGATAGCCCACCACCTGGAGCTCCTGCTCCTTCACGGCAGCCTCATAGGCCTCGGGAAACGCGATATTGATTGCCTCTTCGAAAAACACCTCTGCGCCGTACATCCCCTCGATGATCTTCCGGGGGGCCTTGCCAGGGCGGAAGCCCGGCACGTTGATCTTCTTGCGCATCTTCTGATATGCCTTTTCGATGGCAGCTTCAAACTCCGGTGCACCGACCTCGATGGTCAGAACGACCTGGCTCTTTTCGATCTTTTCGCAGCTTTTCACACTCATCTTGTTTATTCCTCCGTTCATCGCCGGTCATAAGCCGGTGCGAAATGGTATTTTACCATACAAAACCTGAAAATGCTATACTTTTTTCCGTTATTCACAAATTTTTTTTGGAACAAATCCCAGATAGTCGGCGGAGATCAGGGAGAAGTCCGTCCCATTCCACCCGCCCTCCAGCCGCCGTTTGATGGCGTAGCCGTGGAGGTGGCCGTAGCAGCACCGCTCCACGGGGTAGGCCGAGAGCAGCCGCAGGATCTCCGGGCACTCGTAGCCCTGATACAGCGGCGGATAGTGAAGGAAGCAGAAGATGGACCGTCCCTCCGCCGCCTTCAGGGAAGTCTCCAGTCTTCCCACCTCCCGGTTGAGGACCTTGGCGTTGTGGGGCTTCTGGTCCTCCTCAAAGAACCATCCCCGGGTCCCGCACAGGGCGTAGTCTCCATACAGGGCGCAGTTGTTATGGAGAAAGTCCAGGGTGGTAAGGCCCTTCTCCGTGAAGAAGTTCTTCATTTTGGACACCGTGGACCACCAGTAGTCGTGGTTCCCCTTCACCAGATACTTTTTGCAGGGGAACTGGTCCAGAAAGCGGAAGTCCGCCTCCGCCTCATTCAGGTCGATGCCCCAGGAGGTGTCCCCCGCCAGGACCAGCACATCGCCGGCGGTCAGCCGGCTCAAAGCATCGCCGATGCGCTCCGTGTAATTCTCCCAGGCGGGGCCGAACACCTCCATAGGCTTGTCCGCTGTCAGGGAGAGGTGCAGGTCCCCGATGGCGTAGAGGGCCATGCGGCACCCCTCCTTTCTCTGTGTCCCGTGAGGCGGAGTCAGCCGTCCTCTTCGGCGGCTCCAACTCCCCGGAACTCTGTTGATCTATCTTGATCTGTGTCCATCTCGATTTTCACGCTGCTGACCTTTCCCCAAACGCGTCCGCCCACCTTCCGGACGCCTGTCTTGGTCAGCAGAATGCCGGGCAGCTTACTGCCCTCCGGGAGCCAGTGGGACCCTTTGTAGCCTTCACCCCGGATCCGCCCGGCGCCAATTCGCCGCCGCAATAGGGACAGCGCCGCTCCTGTGCTATGGTGCTCTACTCCCCTTTGCGTTTTTCGGTTGGGTCCTCCGGGTCATCAAAGACAATTTCCCTGCCGCACCTGTCACAGAAGTGCTTTTCCCCCTTCCGCCACCATGGCATGGCATACCCACGGCCGCAGTATGGGCAGCGGAGGTTTCGGACCCACTGGATGCCTCCGTTGACCAGCAGCACGATTCCTGTGATCCGCAGGGTGTTTTTGATCCAATAGGCCGTGTCCATCACCCGGTACCGGTCTCCCAGGGTCCGGTAGGGAATCAGCTCGTTGACAGCCAGGAAGAAAATTCCCAAAGCAAAGAACAGCAGCACCAATCGGGCAAATGCCCGGCTCAAAGGCTTCACGCAATAGCCTCCCTGCCCTCTTTCGGGTTTCCAAAATCCAAAGGCAACAGATTTACAGTCTGCCGCATTAAGCCGTTTCCCGCGTTGCTTTGTTGCAGCGCGATTTACTTCAAAAACTCCAGCACCACGCTGTCCATACCGGGCTTCTCACAGGTGAGGTCGAACCGCCGGGCCTTGCCCTTCAGGGCCGCCAGGCGCCGGGGAATCGCCGTGCCAGTGGTTTCATGCAGCTGGTCCAGCAGCTCCACGCCGTCGCCCGCCGGGGTCTCCCCGATGGCCCGCAGCACGTGGTCGCAGAACTTGTAGGGGGAGGCGGTGGAGACGAACACCGTCACCGTCTTGTCGCCGGTGGCCTTGCGGTACTGTTCCATGACGTTGGCGGCCACGGCGGTGTGGGTATCGATCAGATACCCGTTCTCCTTGTAATACTTGGCGATGGCAGCGGAGGTGCCCGCCTCGCCGCAGAAGCCGCCCCAGAACTGGTCCGCCAGAGCCGCCTTGATGGCGTCGGACACTTCGTACTTGCCGGTCTTGGCGAGGACATCCATGTAGCCCTTCACCTCCGCATCGTTTTCGCCGGAGAGGTCGAACAGCAGCCGCTCCAGGTTACTGGACACCAGAATGTCCATAGAGGGACTCATGGTGGTATGGAACGGACGGTTCTTGTCGTACACGCCGGTGCGGAGGAAGTCCGTCAGCACATCGTTGCAGTTGGAGGCGCAGATCAGCTTCCCAACCGGCAGTCCCATGCGCTTTGCGTAGTAGGCCGCCAGGATGTCGCCGAAGTTTCCGGTGGGCACACAGAAGTTCACCTTGTCGCCCATGCTGAGCTTCCCGTCCCGGACCAGGTCGCAGTAGGCGGAGATATAGTAGACCACCTGGGGCAGGATGCGGCCCCAGTTGATGGAGTTGGCGGAGGACAGGAAGTAACCCCGGTCCGCCAGGGTGGCCCGGATGGCCTCATCGGAGAAAATGCGCTTTACACCAGCCTGGGCGTCGTCGAAGTTGCCCTCCACGGCGCAGACGCCCACATTGGCGCCGTCCTGAGTGACCATCTGGGTCTCCTGGACCTTGGACACGCCGTCCTTGGGGTAGAATACCAGGATCTTCGTCTGCGGCACGTCGGCAAAGCCCTCCATCGCAGCCTTGCCGGTGTCGCCGGAAGTAGCCACCAGGATGCATACCGTCTTGGACTCTCCGGTCTTGCGGAGGGCGGCGGAGAGCAGCTGGGGCAGCATCTGCAGGGCCATGTCCTTGAAGGCGCTGGTGGGGCCGTGCCACAGCTCCAGGCAGTGGGTGGTCTCGTCCACCGTGCGGACAGGGGCCACGGCGTCGCAGTCGAACTTCTCAGGGCCGTAGGCGTTCTCCGCAAATCCGGACAGCTCCTCATAGGTGTAGTCGGTCAGGTACAGGCCCATGACCTTGGCAGCCCGCTCCTGGTACCGGACATTCACCAGGCTCTCCAAAAAAGCCCGGTCGATCTGCGGGATCCCGCAGGGGGTCAGCAGGCCGCCGTCCCGGCTCAGGCCCATCTTGATGGCCTCCGCTGCGTCCATGCGGACGGCGGCGTCCCGTGTGCTGTAATACTTCATGTCGCTCTCTCCTTCTGACTGTTTTTCAAAACGCATTTTCCAAATATTCCAGCCGGAGGGGGCGGTGAACCCCATCCGTATAAACCTCCGCCACATCGAACCGGGCGGGAGCGTCCAGGTCGTGCTGACTGAGATAGCAGGCCGCTGCGGCCCGGAGCCGTTCCTGCTTCCGCCGGTCCACCGCCTCCCGCGGCAGGCCCGCGAAGCTGCCGCTGCGCAGCTTTACTTCCACAAAGCAGATGGTGCCGTCTCTGTCCCGGGCCACCAGATCCAGCTCTCCGTACCGGCAGCGCCATTGGCTTGCCAGCAACTGGCAGCCCCTCTTCCGCAGGTACTGTGCCGCTGCGGCCTCGCCCCGGTCCCCCAGGGCCTTGGTGGTATTCATGTGCGCCGGGCCTCCCACTTCTTCAGAAAAGTCCGCCGGTGGGCAGGGCAGGGGCCGTACCGATCCAGCATTTCATAGTGGAGCTTCGTCCCATAGCCCTTGTGTTTGGCAAACTGGTACTGGGGATACTCCCGGTCCAGCACGCCGGTCACATACCGGTCCCGGCTGACCTTGGCCAGGATGGAGGCCGCCGCAATGGAGGCACTCTTCCCGTCCCCGCCTACCAGGCACATGTGGGGCGCCGTGATGGAGACGCTGCTGCCATGGTCCCGGTTGCCGTCAATGAGGCACAGGTCCGGCCGAATGGATAACCCCTCAATGGCCCGGTTCATAGCCAGCATCCGGGCGTTGAGGATATCCAAACTGTCGATCTCCTCCGCCGTCACAAAGGCGATGCTGTACGCCTCTGCCGTGGCGGTGATCTGGTCGAACAGGACATTCCGCTTCTTCGCCGTCAGCTTTTTGGAGTCGTTGAGGCCAGGAAAACCGATCTCCCGGGGCAGAATGACGGCAGCGGCGTACACCGGCCCCGCCAGGGGCCCGGCTCCTGCCTCGTCCACTCCGCAGAGGGCCGTGAGACCACTATTCCATTGTTCACGCTCATAGGTCCAGAGGTCCATTTCCATCCTACCAATACTCCATGACGATCTTCTTACAGCCACGGCAGACCCAGGCGGGAAGCCATGTCCGGTTGTAGCGGAACGTCATCGGTCCGTCCAGCACAATGCCGCCATCTGCCTCGATGTTCCGCCTCGTATAAAACGTGCGGAGGTCTTTCTCTCCCGGCATGAAAAAAAGACCGATGCTGTTCTTGGTGATGACATGGCCCTTTTCCATCTCTTTTCCGCAGACAGGGCAGTTCATGGATATGCCCCCCTCCTCGCAGGGCAGGTTCCTTCGCTTTCCGCGATTCCCGCCAAGTGATGTCAATACTCCAGAAGGATCTTTTTGCAGGCGCGGCAGACATAGCCATGTACAGTTGCGCGGTCGCTCCCCCGTATATGATGCGGGCCATCCAAAACAATCCCGCCGTGCTGTTCCACACTGCGCTTCGTATCCCAGAATCCCACTTTTCCGCCGGGCGGCAGGAAGAAAAGGCCCCGCCCCAGCTCCGTATAAAGGCTCCCCCGCTCCATCTCTTTTCCGCAAGACGGGCAATTCATAGGCGCGCTTCCCTCATTCTGACGCTGCAGGCTGTTCCGTCTCCTCCGGCATTTCCAGTGTGAAGCGTCCCAGCTTGCCAGCTCTGTACTCGTCCAACAGGATTTTGGCCATCCGCTCCGTGTCCACCTCGCCGCCGGAGATCAGAAAGCCCCGCTTTTTCCCGACGGCCTCCAGCAGGCGGTAGCCCCAGGCCACGTCCTCCTCGCCGTCCTGACGCTCCGGCAGGGACGGGAGCTTGTAGCCGGTCCTCAGGGCCTCCGGATAGTTGGTGCCCAGGTACGCCATCAGGTGGCAGCCCAGGGTCTCCATGTCCAGGATCTCGTCCTTCACCGCGCCGGTGTAGGCCAGGTTCAGCCCCACGCTCTGGTCCTCAAACTTGGGCCACAGAATGCCGGGGGTATCCAGCAGTTCCAGCCCGCGGTCGATGGGCACCCACTGCTTGGCCCGGGTGACACCGGGCCGGTCCTCGGTTTTGGCAGTCTTGCGGCCGGCGATCCTGTTGATAAAGGTGGACTTGCCCACGTTGGGCACGCCCAAAATCATCACCCGGACCACCCGGTTCTGCCCCTTTTCCGCATAGGCGCGCAGCTTGTCCGCAAGAAGCGTCTTGACAGCAGCGGCAAACTGCTTTGTCCCGGCGCCGCTCTTGGCGTCAGACTCCATCACCGCGTACCCCTTTGCCCGGAACCAGGCCGCCCACCGCTTCGTGGCGTCCGGGTCCGCCTGGTCCACCCGGTTCAGCACCACCAGCCGGGGCTTCCCCGCCGTCAGTTCGTCCACATCCGGGTTCCGGCTGGACACAGGAATCCGGGCGTCCACGATTTCGCACACTGCATCCACATGTTTGATCTGCTCGGCGATCATCCGCCGGGTTTTGGTCATGTGACCGGGATACCATTGAATATTCATAGTCCTACCTCACGCCGCCCCGGCGGGCGGCGCCCAATCAATTCTTCTCAGGAAGCTGTCCCCGTGGCTCAGTCGATCCCCGCAATGGGGCCGATGCGGCCGAAGTCCCGCTGCCCGGTGGCCTCGTCCGCGCCGGGAAACAGCAGGAACACCGCCTTGCCGATGACATACCGGGTGTCCACCGTGCCAAGGTCGCTGCTGCGGCTGTCGCTGGAGTGGTTTCGGTTGTCGCCCATGACGAAAATGGAGCCCTCCGGCACCGTTAGGGGAAATTCCGTCCCCTCCTCCACATAGGTGGGCTCGTTGATATAGTCCTCCTCCAGCAGCTCCCCGTCCACATAGACGGCGCCGGAGACAAAGTCGATGTCCACCGTCTGGCCCTCCGTGGCGATCACCCGCTTCACGATGGGCTCCTCCAGAAAGGTGTCCTTCCGCAGCACCACGATGTCGCCGTACTCATAGTCGTTGTCCAGCATGGCGTTCAGCACCAGCAGCCGGTCTCCGTCCTGCAGGGTGGGCACCATAGAGTGGCCATCCACGCCGATGAGCCGGATGACGAAGGTAAACAGCAGCACCACCGCCAGCACGGAGCACACCAGCGCCTGGGCCCACTCATACAGGTCCCGGCCCTCCTCCTTTTCCGGAGACACCTCCTGCGTCTCCTGCTTCTTCTCTTTCTTCCACATGTCTGCAAAACCTCCGCGGGCGCTTTCGCCCCTGTTGATGGAAAGCCCCCCGCCGGAGGTCTCCTTGCTCTTATGTCAGCGGGCCGATCCTGCCGAAGTCCCGCTTGTCGGTGTCCGCAGTCACGCCTGGGAACAACAGGAACACCGCCCGGCCCAAAATCTGCCGGGTATCCACCGGCCCCAGCTCCGGATCCCGGCTGTCATCGCTGTCGTTGCGGTTGTCGCCCATAACAAAGACGCAGCCCTCCGGCACGGTGACAGGGAACTCCAGCCCCTCCTCCAGATAGGTGGGCTGGCGGATGTAGTCCTCCTCCAGCAGCTGCCCATCCACATAGACGGCACCAGCGGTAAAGTCGATGTCCACCGTCTGGCCCTCCGTGGCGATCACCCGCTTCACGATGGGCTCCCCGTCCTTGAAGCTCTCCTTCCGGATGATGACGATGTCCCCGGCCTCAAATCCACCGCACAGGTGGGCGTTCATCACCAGCAGGCAGTCCTGATGCTGGAGCGTCTCCCGCATGGAGGGGCCGGACACCAGCACCACCCGCGCCGCAAAGGTGAACAGCAGCACCGTTGCTGTCACGGCGCACACCAGCACCTGCACCCACTCGTACAGCCCGCGGAGGGAAAGCGCGTCCCTGTTGAGCCGTTTTCCTCCCCGCACGTGACCGCCTCCTCCAGCACCGCAGTTTTTCACAATAACGTATGCTAGTATATCAAAGAACCGTCAAAATCACAAGATGCCGGGGAAATTTTGTGTGACAAGAAAAAAGAGAGGCTTTCGCCTCTCTTTCGTCTTGGATCACAGCTTTTCCTTGACCTTGGCGCCCTTGCCCACGCGGCCGCGCAGATAGTACAGCTTGGCACGCCGCACAGCACCGTTGCGGACCACCTCGATCTTGTCGATGGAGGGAGAGTGCACGGGGAAGACCTTCTCCACACCGACACCGTAGGAGATGCGGCGCACGGTGATGGTCTCGGTGATGCCGCCGTGCTTCTTGGCGATGACGGTGCCCTCGAAGACCTGGATACGCTCACGGGAGCCTTCCTTGACCTTCACGTGCACCCGGACCGTGTCGCCCACCTTGACGGGGGTCACTTCCGCTTCCAGACGCTCTTTGTTCAGTTCCTTAATCAGATCCATGGATGTTCCTCCTAAATAATAGGTGTTCATGCCGCTTCTCTCAAAGGCACATCAACGCACTCCGGCGTGTGCACGGCAGAGGACCACCCTTTGTAGCCGTAATAGGATACCACGGCCAGGAGGAAAATGCAAGTATTTTTTACAAAAAATCCGCCTTTCTGCCGTGCAGTTCCCGAAGAGCCGCCGCCAGCAGGCCGAATGCAGCCGGCAGCAGCCACAGGCTCCCGCCGGTCCGCCCGATCAGCCACAGTACCAGGCCGCCCAGGGCCAGCGCCGTCGTGCCCCCCGCCCAGCAGGCGATGCGCTCCGCGGCGGAGGGACCCGCCAGCCATGCGGCCGCGAGATACAGCGCCCGGCCGCCGTCCAGGGGCCGCACCGGCAGCAGGTTGAAGAGGCACAGTGACAGATGGGCTCCCGCCGCCACCCAGGCGTGGGCGCCCCCCAGAACCAGCGCGCACAGCAGATTCACTGCTGGCCCCGCCAGCACCGCCGCGATCTCCCCCGGATAGGACAGGCGGGCGGCGGAAGTCATCAGCTCCGCCCCAAAGACGCTGACCCGCAGCTCCCGCACCCGGGCCCCCAGCAGCCGCAGCACCAGCAGGTGTCCCAGCTCGTGGAGCGCCGCGGCGGAGAGGATCACCGCCAGCAGCTGCCAGCCGTTCACCAGTGTGAACCAGGCCGCCAGCAGCCAGAAGCCGCCGGAAATCCGAATCCGGTCACGCCAGCGAGACATAGTAGATGGGATTTAGGTACTGGCTGCCCTCATGGAGCTCGAAGTGCAGATGAGGCCCGGTGGCCACGCCGGTCTCCCCCACCTCTGCGATCACGTCCCCCTCCTTCACAGAGGCGCCTGAGGAGGCGATAATCCGGCTGCAATGGGCATACAGGGTGGAGTAGCCCCCCTCGTGGGCAACGGTGATGTACTTGCCGTAGCTGCTGCTCTCCCCCACGGCGGTGACGGTACCGTCGGCAAAGCAGCCGATCTCCGTCCCAGCGGCGGCGCCGATGTCAATACCATAGTGGAACCGCTCCTCTCCCTCCACCGGGTGCTCCCGGTAGCCGAAATCAGAGGTGAGGGTGCCCATCACCGGGGTGCAGTAATCAAAGCCCAGCAGGGCCTGTTCCAGGCACACGTTGTCCGGCAGGTTCTGGTCGGAGTAGAGGACGTAGGCCAGGGTAGACGCCTCCGCCGCGCCCTGGGATGCGGTTTCCGCAGTCTCCGCTGTCTGATCGGCCTCTGCTGTCTGCGCGGTCTCTGCCGTCTGGGATGCTGCTGCGGGCAGATCCAGCCAGCCGTCGCTGCTGCCGGTCCCGGTCCGGAAGGCCCGCAGGGGCGCGATGGCCGCAGGAAGCTGGAGAGACACCGCCTCTCCCCCTGCCGGGGCTGACACCTCCACGGCGGAATCCTCCTGAGGGTCGAACACCGCCTGATACATATCCTGAAGGGCCACGTCCACATCCGCTTCGCCGCTCACGGCCCGCCCCACAGCGGAGAACACGGCCTGCACATCGATGTTCTGTTCCAGCATTCCGGTGAGCTTGGCATTCACCTGGGCCATGCGTCCCGGCAGCAGGAGCTTCACCGCCACCAGCAGCACAAAGATGCTGCCGCAGGCCACCAGCTGGATCAGATGCCGCCGCTCTCCCGGAGTCAGAGTTTCCCGTTTTCCCCGCTGGACCCTGTGCGGCGCAGCCGGGGTACTCCGCCGCCGCCTTTCCGCCGCCCGATGCTGGGACGAGACGGTGCCGATCCGCCGCCCAACGTGCCGTGCCGCCATGACGCTCCCTCCCCTGTCGGAATCTATTCCAAACTCTATGCGCCGACCGGGCGGGATATGCGTCTTTGGGAATCGTCTGCCCCCGCCGAAAAAGAGACCGGGAAGGGGCTCCCTTCCCAGTCTCTTGCACTTGCCCGCTTTGCGGGGCGTTATCCCAGCAGGCCCAGCATCGCCGCACACAGGGCCGTCCTGTCCCGGATGGAGGGGATGCGCACCCGCTCTTCCGTGGTGTGGATCTGTTCTGCGATGGCGGAGAGGGCGTCCACCGTGGGGACGCCGTAAGTGGAGAGATAGGCCCCGTCGGTGGCGGTGGGGTCCGCGATCTCCTCCGGCTCCCAACCCAGCAGCTCCGCCGCCTCTGCCGCCCGGAGATAGGCGCTGTGATTGGCGGCGTTCCGCTCCATGGCGGGGAACAGCGTCCGGTAGGTGACCTGCACCCGGCAGCCCTCCACCGTCACCTGGTCCGCCATGCTGTCCAGCCTGGCCTGGATCACCGGGAAGTCCGCGTTTTCCGGAATCCCGGCCACGCAGAACTCCCCCCGGGCCTCTCCGGCCACCACGCCGTTGGGCCGTCCGCCGGAGATGGGCGCCACATTGTAGTAGATGCCCTTCTCATAGTCGTTGAAGCTGTATAGCCGGATGATCTGGTGAGCCAGCTCCAGCACGGCGCTGCGGCCCTCCAGATACGCCTTGCCCGCATGGGCCTCCCGCCCCGCCACGTCGACGGTTCCCAGAATCACCCCCCGGCGGGATGTGACAAACCGGGGACGTCCGTCCCGCTCCCGGCCGCCCTCGAACACCAGGGCCAGAGCCGCGTCCTGCGCCTCCCGGGCGTAGACCTTGCGGCCGGACCGGGAGCCGGTCTCCTCGTCACAGGTGAAAAGGTACGTCAGCTCCCAGGGGGGCAGCAGGCCCGCCTTTTTCAAAATCAGCGCCCCGAACAGGGAGATAAGGACGCCGCTCTTGCAGTCCCCGGCCCCCAGGCCGTGGGCCCACTCCCCTTCAATATGAAAGGGGTGCTTTTCCGCAAAGCCGGGGCCGAACACCGTGTCCAGGTGGGCGGCCAGCAGCACCTTTCCCCGGGGCTGTTCCGGCCGCACCCGGGCCACCAGATGGGTCCCCAGACCAGGCTCCGTCACCCGCTCTGTCCGGGCCCCCAGCTCGGAGAGCACCGGCTCCAGCAGCCCGGTCACGGCGGCGTTGCCCGCCTCATTGCCGGTGCCGCTGTCGATGGCGCAGATCTGTTCCAGCAGCGCCAGCTGGCGGGGCAGCATCTCCTCCGCCCCGGCCCGGACGATCCGGGCCAGTGTCTGTCTCTTGGCATCCTCCATCGGCCGTGCCTCACTCCGCCAGCAGGTCCACCATGACCTCCGCCGGATCGAAGGCGGCGTCGATCATGCCCACCTTCTGGAGCCAGTCGATGTTCTCCTGCCACACGGACACGTCCTGGGACAGGAAGGGCGCGTCGGCCGTCTCCATGATGGGCAGCAGCACATCAAAGCTTCGCCGTTCCACGGACTCCGTCAAGGGGAAGTTCTCCTCGTCCTGGTTGGCCAACAGGAGCCCCAATGCCTCCTCCGGGTCCGCCTGCATATCGGCAAAGCCCTTCTGACAGGCCCGCAGGAACCGAGTGTACTTGTCCCGGTTGGCCTCCAGCTGGTCCTCGCCGGTCACCAGCATCAGCGCGTAGTAGTTGGGTACGCCGTAGTCCATGACCTCCATGTAGTCCACGGCGAAGCCCTCCTCCTCCAGCGCAGGAACCTCGTGGTTGATGAAGCAGCCGAAGGTGGCGTCCACATTTCCGGTGGTCATGGCGCTCATCAGGTCAAAGCCCACGTCGATCAACTCCACGTCATCCAGCGTGGCGCCCACAGTCTCCAACATCTGGCCCACCGCCACCTCGCCGAAGCGGGTGCCGGAGTAGCCGATGGTCTTGCCGATCAGGTCCTCCGGGGTCTTGATGTTTTTCTCCGCCAGGGCACAGACGATGCTGATGGGCTGCTGGACCACAGCTCCCAGCACCTTCACCGGCACGTCCTCATTGGCCTTGGCGATGATGGTGTCCTCCTGATAGTAGAAGCCGATATCCGCCCGGCCCGCCGCCGTCATGGTCAGGGGATCGCTGGCGTTAGAGGGGAACAGGATATTCACCTGCAGGCCCTCCTCCGCAAAGTAGCCCTTCTCCTCCGCCTCGTAGAGGAAAGCATGGACGGCGTTGGGATACCAGTCCAGCACCACGTCGATGGTCTCCAGCTCTCCATCGTCCTGCCCGTCCGCCGTGTCCCCGCTTCCGCCGGAGGAGCAGCCGGTGAGCAGCAGAAGCGCCGTCAGCAACAGCGCAAGTTTCTGTTTCATCATCAATCTTCCTTTCTTTATAAACTGGATCCAGGTGATTCCTGCGGGGCCCGCCCCGCAGGTTTCAGGACTCTCCCCTCCAGCGGACGAACCGCTTTTCCAGCAGGTTCACAACGGCCACCGCCAGGATGGCCGCCGCGGACAGCAGCACAATAGGGGCGAACACCCCGGCGCCGTCCAACTGGGTCATCATGCGGCGGGAGAAGTAGCCCAGGCCGCTCTTGGCCCCCAACCACTCGCCGATGGCCGCGCCGATGATGCTCATGGGCACCGCCATCTTGACGGCGGAGAAGAAGTATGGCAGGGCGCAGGGCACCTTGATCTTCAAAAAGATGTCCTTCTTCGTGGCACCGTAAGTCTCCAGCAGCTCCGCCATCTCCGTCTTGGCGGAGCGGAGCCCGTCGTACACTGTGATGGTGATGGGGAAAAAGGTGATGAGCACTGTCACCAGCACCTTGCTCCAGATGCCGTAGCCGAACCACAGCACAAAGAGCGGTGCGATGGCGGTGGTGGGAATGGTCTGGGACACCACCACGATGGGATAGATCATCTTGCGGACCAGGTCGCTCTCGTCCATCACCACCGCCAGGGCCAGGCCCAGCACCAGAGAGATCCCCAGGCCGATGGCCGTCACCAGCATGGTGGCGGGCAGATGAACGGTGAAGAGGACATCCCGCAGCTCCCACAGCTTCGCCAGGATCTGGGTGGGAGACGGCAGGATATAGGCCGCGTCTAATCCCATGGCCCCCGCCTGCCAGAGAATCAACAGGGCGAAGAGAAAAATCATGGCAGGTAGATTTGCTTTACAGGCCTTTTTCATGGGGTCACCTGCTTTCGCAGAAGGTCGATGAGATGCTCCTTCAGCTCCACCATCTCCGGCAGTTTGAGGCAGGAGCGGTCCCGCGGGAAGGACGCGGGGACCGGAATCTCCGCCAGCTCCCGGATGGGGGTGCGCTCCACCACCAGCACGCTGGAGGAGAGGAACAGCGCCTCCTCCACGTCGTGGGTGATGAAGAGGATGGTCCTCTTGTGCCGCTGCCACTGGTCCAGCAGCCACTCCTGCATGGAGATCCGGGTGAGGAAGTCCAGGGCGGAGAAGGGCTCGTCCAGCAGCAGCAGGTCGCAGCCCGTCAGCATGGTGCGGGCAAAGGCCGCCCGCTGCCGCATCCCGCCAGAGAGCTCGTCTGGCATCTTGCTGCCGCAGCCGGCAAGTCCCACGTCGGCCAGCGCCGCCTCCGCCCGGTCCCGGCGCTCCGCACGGGTCAGCTCCCCCTGGATCTCCAAGGGCAGCGCCACATTTTCTCCCACGGTTCGCCAGGGGAACAGCAGGTCCTTCTGGGGCATATAGCCGCAGTAGTGCTTGCGTCCCACAATGGACTTCCCCTCCACCAGAATGGTCCCCGCCTTGGGCTTTAGCAGTCCGTTGGTCATGCGGAAGATGGTGCTCTTTCCGCAGCCGCTGATGCCGATGATGCAGTGGAAGGAGCCGGGTTCCACGGCAAAGCTCAGGTGGTCGATGATATCGAAGTCCTCGCTGGGGTACTGATAGGAGACGTTCTGAAATTCCAGCATGGTCATCGCTCCAGCGTCCAGGCCATCTCCCAGAAGCCCAGCTCATACCGGCTGCAGTTGATGAAGATCTCCTCCAGCCGCTGGTATTCCGCCTCCGTGCAGCTCTCCGCCAGGGTGTCCATCAGCTCCACCAGCGCGTCGTTGGTTTTCTGGTAGTCCTCCCCCGCGTAGCTGCGGATCCACTCGCCGTAGAAGGGGTGGTCCGCCGCGCCGGGGATGGCCGCCAAGCGCGTGCCGATCTCCGCATAGCTCCAGGAGCAAGAGAGGATGGCGGCGATGATCTCCGCCGGCCCGCCCGCGGCGGCACAGGAGAGCATGTAGTGGGTATAGGACAAATTGGAGAGGGCCGGCTGGACAGAAAACACCTGCTCCTCCGTGATGCCCAACCGGGCCATGTAGGCCCGGTGGACCTTCATCTCCCCGCCCAGAATCGCGTCCACATTGGCGGAGAAGGTCCGCATCAGGCCGGGGTCCCGGGCCTTCACTACACCGTAGGCGAACACCCGGGCGTAGTCGAACAGGTACAGATAGTCCTGCAGCAGGAACCACCGGAACTTCTCCAGGTCCAGGCTGCCGTCTCCAATCCCCCGGACAAAGGGATGGTCATGGCACTGCTCCCAGATGGGATGGGCGGCCTCGTACAGCCGCTGTGTCGTTCTCATTCGTATTCCTCCTATCCAATGGCCGGTCCGCCCCCATGCAAAAAGGCGGGGTCCCCTTTGGGACACCCCGCCTTCGCTCCAATCCTATCTCTTCCGTGCGGAAGAGACTCCGCACGAATAGCTTGTGCTGCGTCCCTACGTTGGCATTACCCACATCAGGTCAGGTCGAGGGACCGGCCCCTCATCTCAGCCTCCTCGCGGAAGCTCCCTTGCACGTTTTATTATAAAAGCCCGTCTTCTTTTTGTCAATAAATTTTTCCCGGTTTTCGGTAAAAATCCCGCATTTACACCAGATGCCGCTCGATCTCCTGCCGGGTGGGCAGGGAGGGGATCGCCCCTCTGCCCTGAACACAGAGCCATCCGCTGACGTTGCCGTACTCCAGCGCCTCCTGCACCAGCGGCTCCGTCAGCTGCTCCGCCTGGGTGACACCCCGGAATCGCATCTGAGACAGCATTCCGCCCCAGAAGGCGTCTCCGGCGCCGGTTGCATCCGCGCAGTGGGCCCGCCGACCCGGGACAGCGAGGCGCCGCCCCCGGAAATATCCTCTGGCACCCTGACCGCCCAGGGTCAGCACCACCAGCGTCAATCCGTACCGCTCCATAAGGGCGGGCAGCTCCGCCTCGCCCCCCAGCATATCGGCCTCCTCCTCTGAGATCTTCAGCAGATCCACGTCCGGCAGGATCTCCCGCACCTTTGCGGCGCAGGCCTCCTGACTGCCGTTCCACATCATGTCCCGGTAATTCACATCAAAGCTCACCAGCCTGCCCATCTCCCGACCCAGGTGCAGGGCCTTGGCCGTGGCCTCTGCCGCCGGGGAGGCGGAGAGAGAACACGACCCGGCGTGGACGATCACCGTGTCCCGGATGTCCGCCTCCCGTACGTCCTCCTCCCGAAGGAACATATCCGCCCCAGGCTTGCGGACAAAGGTGAAGCTCCGCTCCCCTTCCTCCGTCAGAGAGACAAACGCCATGGTGGTGACCGCCTCCCGGCAGGGCTCCCGCCGGATACAGCGCACCCTGTTTTCCCGGAGGGTGCCCAGCAGGTACCGCCCGAAGTCGTCATCCCCCACAGAGCAGCACATGGCCGCCTCCAACCCGTTCCGGGCGGCGGCGATGGCCACATTTGCAGGGGCGCCCCCGGCGTTTCGAATATAGCTTCCGGGCTCACTGCCCGGCAAAAAGTCAACTAGCATCTCGCCAACGCTGTAAAGGTCCACCAGTGGTCCTCCTTGTCTGAGGTGGTTTTGCAATCATTCGCATCGATTATTAAACCATTTCCAGCGTTCAATGTCAATCGTTTAGCTGATGTTTTTATAGGAGAAAAATGTACTTTTTGTGGGATTTCCGATATTGCGGCAAGCCGCCCCGGGAAATCACCCGTTTTGAAGAGGTAGCTCCCCCGAGAAGATCCGGGCGATCCCGCCGCAGGCCGCCCCCAGAAGCGCTCCCTCCCCCAGGAAGCGCGGCTTTCTCACCAGGACTCTGCCGCCCCCATCCGCTGGGCGCAGGCGGGCAATGGCGGATTCCAGATCCGCCACGTGCCGGTCGGTCCAGCAGAGTCCGTCGCCGCCCAGCAACACCAGTTCGCTGTTCAGCAGATTCAGGGCGCTGGCGATCCCCGCAGCCAGAAAGTCCACGGTCTCCCGGAACACCCGGTCTACTTCCCCGCTGCCGGTTATCCGGCAGAAATCGGCGTAGGAAGCCTCCAGTCCCGTTCGATGATACAGTTTTTTCAGCACCTCCGGCGAACGAACGTACAGCTCCAGGCAGCCACGGCCGCCGCACCGGCAGGGACGGCCACCGGCGCAGATGGTGACATGGCCCAGCCCCAGGGGCCGTCCTCCCCGGCCCCTGCACAGTTGCCCGCCGCTGAGGACCGCGCTGCCCACCCGGTCCCCCAGGCTGACAAACAGCACGTCCCGGCAGTTCCGGACCCTGCCGAACAGGCTCTCCACCAGCAGAGCGCTCTGGCAGGTGTCCTCCAGGAATACCGGGAGGCCGTACCGCTCCCGGACTGCCGGACGCACGGATTCCGAGGGACACATCTGCTCCCCGCCGGGCCGCTGGAGCAGATCCGCCGCCAAGCCGATGGCCCGTACACCAGCCGTCCCGGACAGCATCTTGTCCAACAGCCTGAGAGCGGTCTCCCGCCGCACCGCCTCCGGAGCGTCCTTCGGCAGGTCCGTGCCAGCCCGCCGGAATACCCGGAGGTCCAGCCCGCACAGAACACTCTCACAACGGCCCGGGAGGAACGCCACGCCCGCTGCCTTCGGCGCTTCGGGTGAGAGCCGGAGGCGCACGGGGTTCCGCCCCGGCTCCTCGCTGCACACCACCTCGCTCTCTCGCAGGACATCCCCGTCGATCATCTCACCCACGATATTGGAGATGGTCATTTTGCTCAAGCCCGTTCTCACCACCAGATCCCGCCGGGTCCGGCATGCGCCGGTGGCAACCATGCGCAGGACCAATCCGCGGTTGTCCCGCCTGTTGTCTCCGCTGTTTTTTCCCGCTTTCTCCAGCATGACCTGTCCTTTCCCGCGATGCCTGTCAAACCTCCCGTGCCGGAGTTCGCCTCCGGCATTCTTCATTTGTTTACTATATGACGCTCCCAGAGGCCCGTCAAGAAAAACCGCTCCCCCACCCGGAGGAGCGGTATAGGACATCATCTAAATTCTGTCCCATATCACCGTCCCAGCAGGGCAGCCCCGCCCAGCAGCACCCCATAGACTATCGGCTGGTGGAGCATATATACCGGCAGGGACTGCCTGCCCAAGGCACACAGGGGCGGACACCGGAGCGCGTCCGGATCCAGCCGCTCCATCGGCCCGGCCAGCAGGCGGCGGAGAAAATGCCCCGCCAGGAACAGGAACAGCCAGGGCAGCAGGGAGAAATAATCCGTGGAGAAAAAGTCCGGCGGCGGAAATCCTATGTACGCCGTCAGCAGATTACGGTAAAGTCCCTCCGGTACCGTTCCCAGCGTCCAGTCCTCAAATCCCAGCGTCCCCTGGTTCACGTTCCGCAGCAGGGTGAACAAGGCCGCGCTGGCGGCGAGGCCCACCCCCACAGGTACGTGCCGCAGCAGTTTTTCCAGTGGGACCATCAGCAACATGCAGGAGCCGATCAGCGTCAGCACGCCGAACCAGATCTGCTCCTCCGGCATGAAGAGCACCGTCACCAGCGTCACCACCCAGCCGCAGCCGAACACCGTCAGTCCCCTCCGGAGGGGCCGCCGCCCCAGGCTGAAGCAAAATCCGGAGAGGAGGATAAAGGTCCAGCAGATGCTCTGCTGCCAGATGTACGCGCCGGTGCCCCGGTACCAATCCCAGTCCGCGTGGAACAGATACACCAAGTCCCAGCAGGCGTGATAGGCGATCATGCTCACCAGCGTCAGGCCCCGCAGGGCATCCAGGGAGGCGATCCGCCTTCTGGGCCGGACCAGTGTCCGAGTCCCGCTGTCTGCTGCCATCTTCCGCTCCTCCTCTCCGGCGACCGGCGGAACCGGTCGTCTATCTCACTCCGGGGTCAGCCCCGGTGCTCCCGCCGGTACTCCGTGGGGAGCTGTCCCGTCACATCCTTGAATGCCCGGGTGAATTTCCCCTGGCTCTCGTAGCCCACGGCGGCCGCGATGGCGGCGATGCTCCCGCCGCTCTCCCGCAGCAGCTCCATGGCCCTGCGCACCCGGTACTCTTTCATATAGGTGGCGATGGGCAGGCCGTACACCGCCTTGAACACCTCCTTCAAGGTGGAGGTGTTCAGCAGATACCTGTGGGAGAGCTCCTCAATGGTGTACCGCCGGTCCAGGTGCTCGGTCAGCAATGCGTGGATCTCCTGGATACGCGCCGTCTGCTGGGAGCCGTACCGGGTCAGCTCCCGCCCGCCGGACTCCAGCCCCTCCAAATACAGCAGCAGCTCCTGGAGCTTCAGCCGGAGATAGGGCAGCCGCCGCATCTCCGGCTGCCGGTACAGGGGCCGGAAGATCTCCTCCAGCTCCGGTCCCGCCGGAAGGGCGAAGGTCCCGCCTCCGCAGAATTTTTCCGCCAGCCTCTCGGCCTGGAAGTCCGCCTCCGCCAAGATGGGGGGCGGCGACTCCGCCAGATGGGTCAAATCCACGCAGATCATCAGCCCCGCGTACATCTCCGCCGGGAAGTGCATCACAGAATCCGCGCAGCAGTCCGCACTGTGGAGGGACAGATCGCCCTCCCCCAGATAGACCGACATGCCGTCCCGCAGGTCCCAGCCCACCCGGCCCAGGCGGCAGTGGTTGATCTCCAGCGTGGACCGGGCCGCCTCGTGCCGGAAGGCGGCATAGGTGCCCAGGACCGTGTTGAAGGACGCCTCCACCCCCGGAAAGACCGGGTAGACCTCCATCCGTCCCCGTCCATCCGTCTCTCCCTGAAATGTCCCGGTGAACAAAACCCCAGGTTCGGCCGCAGGGCGCCCCACGATCTCCATAGTCCCCTGCGGCAGCTCCGCCAGAGCCATCCGCAGGCAATCCGCTTGCTTCATTCCGCCGCTCCTTCCCACCTCACGCCGAGGGGCAGGCAATCTCCACCATCGCCTCAATCATGTGGTGCAGCAGCTGGGCCCGCTCCGTCTCGGCAGCCTTATAGTAGACCTCTTTCCCGTCCCGCCGGCTGACGATCAGGCCGCCGGCCTTCAGCTGCTTCAGGTGGTGGGACACCGCCGGGGAGCTCATCTCCACCATGGAGGAGAGGTTGATGACGCACTCTTCACAGTGGCACAGCAGCCAAAAAATCCGGATGCGGCTGCCGTCCCCCAGCTGTTTGAAGATGTCAGCCACTGTCTGGAAATCGTCCACGCTGGGCATCTGTTCCAGCTCCCGCTCCATGGACTGTCCATGGTCGTGGGGCAGCTTCTTTTCTTCCATCGGTCGTCCCTCCTTCTGGTTTTGTATTCTACCACACCCCGCGCCATTCTGGAAGAGCGAAAATATGCCGCCCCGCATTGGCCCAATCGGAAGGAGTTTTTGCCCAATCGGAAGATTCTCTCCCTCCCCCGTTGACTTGGGGGGCCGCCCCGTGTATGATAAGACCATAGATTAAATAATTGCTTAATCGTTTTGCTCAATTGCTGAAGGGAGACTTTTATATGAAAAAAACCTATAAGATCGATGTGGACTGCGCCAATTGCGCCAACAAGATGGAGGAGGCCGCCCGGAAGACCGAAGGCGTCCAGAGCGCCACCGTGAACTTCATGGCGCTGAAGATGATCGTGGAATTCGCGGAGGGGCAGGACCCCAAGGCCGTGATGGAGCAGGTCCGCAGAAATTGCAAAAAGGTGGAGGACGACTGCGAAATCTACCTGTAAGCGCGTTTTTCAGGAAAGCACCCCCTCCGGAGGCGGGGTGTTTTCTTTCCCAAAACAATTAAACGTTTATTGAATTATCAGCCGCACGGAGCGGCTCAGATCGGAAGTGAACCTCATGAATAAAAAGCAGAAAATCATGCTGATCCGCATTCTGACAGCGGCGGCCCTGCTGGCTGTCCTGCATGTTCTCCCCGTCACAGGCTGGATGCGGTTTGGGCTGTACCTGATCCCCTATCTGATCGCAGGTTACGACATCCTGCGAAAGGCCCTGAAGGGCATCCAAAACCGCCAGGTGTTCGACGAGAACTTCCTGATGGCCGTGGCCACTGTGGGCGCCATTGCCCTGGCCCTGTACGAGCGGAGCGGGGATTACACCGAGGCCATCGCCGTCATGCTGTTCTATCAGATCGGCGAGTGGTTCCAGAGCTATGCAGTAGGCCGGAGCCGCCGGAACATCAGTGAGCTGATGGACATCCGCCCGGACTACGCCAACGTGGAGCAGGACGGGAAGCTGGAGCAGGTAGACTCGGACGAGGTGTCCATCGGCACCGTTATTGTGGTCCAGCCCGGCGAGAAGGTTCCTATCGACGGCACTGTGGTGGAGGGCGCCTCCACCCTGAATACCGCCGCCCTCACCGGCGAGTCCCTGCCCCGGGAGGTCCGGGAGGGGGACGAGATCATCAGCGGCTGCGTCAACATGACCGGGCTGCTGAAAATCCGTACCACCCGGGAATTCGGCGAGTCCACGGTGTCCAAGATCCTGGACCTGGTGGAGAACGCCTCCTCCCGCAAGTCTCGGTCGGAGGACTTCATCTCCCGGTTCGCCCGGGTGTATACCCCCGCCGTGTGTTTCGCCGCCCTGGCCCTGGCCATCCTGGTCCCTCTGGCCCGGACGCTCCTTCTGGGCCTGCCCGCCGGCTGGAGCGTCTGGGTCTACCGGGCCCTCACCTTCCTGGTGGCCAGCTGTCCCTGCGCTCTGGTCATCAGCATCCCTCTCAGCTTCTTTGCCGGCATCGGCGGGGCCAGCAACGCCGGCGTACTGGTAAAGGGCTCTAACTATCTGGAGACTCTGTCCCAAACCAAAACGGTGGTCTTTGACAAGACCGGCACCCTGACCCAGGGCGTGTTTGAGGTCAACGGCATCCACCATCATGAGATGGAGAACGAGAAGCTGGTGGAGTACGCCGCTCTGGCGGAGAGCGCTTCCAGCCACCCCATCAGCAAAAGCCTGCAGCGGGCCTATGGCCGGGAGATCGACCGCAGCCGGGTGACGGATGTTCAGGAGATCAGCGGCAGCGGCGTCATCGCCAAAGTGGACGGCGTGGAGGTAGCCGCCGGCAACGACAAGCTGATGGACCGGCTGGGCGTGCCGTACATCCCCTGTCACAGCGTAGGCACCATCATCCACATGGCCGTCGGTGGGAAGTATGCCGGACATATCGTCATCTCCGACGTGGTGAAGCCCCACGCCCGGGAGGCTGTCCAGGCGCTGCGGGCCGCCGGTGTCCACAGGACCGTCATGCTCACCGGCGACGCCAAGCCGGTGGCAGACCAGGTGGCCCATTCCCTGGGCATCGATCAGGTTTACGCCGAGTTGCTCCCCGCTGGAAAGGTGGAAAAGGTGGAAGAACTGCTGCTGGACAACTCTGAACGGGGAAAGCTGGCCTTCGTGGGGGACGGCATCAACGACGCCCCGGTCCTCAGCCGGGCGGATATCGGTATTGCCATGGGCGCCATGGGCTCCGATGCCGCCATCGAGGCCGCCGACGTGGTCCTGATGGATGACGATCCCGCCAAAATCGCAAAGGCCATCCGGATCTCCCGCAAGTGCCTACGGATCGTCTATGAAAACATCGTCTTTGCCATCGGCATCAAGCTGGCGTGTCTGGTGCTTGTGGCCCTGGGGTTCGCCAATATGTGGCTGGCCATCTTCGCCGATGTGGGTGTGATGATCCTGGCAGTGCTCAACGCCATCCGTGCGCTGTTCGTCAAAAAGCTGTGAACGCGGAAAGCGCCCCGTCCAAGGCTGCACGGGCATGTCCCGGAGTCCGGCGGCAGAGCCCCAGGCAAAGGCAGCCCTCCGGTCAAGCGTGAAGGGACCAAATCCGCACAAAAACCCGGCGCCGGGAATTCCCGGCGCCGGGTTCTGTATGTACAGACCAGGTCAAAATGCAAAGAGTAAATGTCATTTCAGTAAAATTGAACACGGCCATGACGTTCCCTGCTTATTGGTGAATAGCCTGGAATTCCGTAGGGAACTGCAGCTTATGTGAGCACAAGATTTTCAAATCATGTGTTCTTTTCTTTCCTGGTGTTTTCAAACACCCAGAATATAGCGCCCAGAATCACAATCCCGCCAATTATGGAGCTTTTGCTCAGGGTCTCTCCCAAAAAGGCATAGCTGAACACGGCAGTGAACACAACACCGGAATACTGATAGATGCTGACCTCAGAGGCCGGGGCCTGCTGATAAGCGTATGTCAGGAAGAACTGTCCCCCTGCCGCAAAGACGCCGATCAGCAAAAGCATCACGAATACCTTTGGAGACGGAATCACCAGATTCGGCAGCATCATCAGTCCTGCGCAGACCGTACTCAGTGCGGAAAAGTGGAAAATGATCGCAGATGGGTGCGTGAAATTTTTACAGTAGGACAACATGGTGTAAGCCATGCCGGATACCACCGCTGCCAGCAAAGCCGCCAGAAGCGGGAACGGGTTGGAGTCGAAGGACGGCTGCATGGCGATATATGCGCCCACAAGACACAGGATCGTTGAGGCGATCTTGACGGGAGTGATCTTCTCCTTCAGGAAAATACCGGCGAGCAGTGTGACAAATACCGGAGATGCCCGGTTCAGCATAGCTACATCCGCTTGGCGGGCGTGACCGGCCGCATAGAAGAAGAGCACGATCCCCAGAAAGCCGAAGAACGACCTTCCCCAAAGCGCCCAGCCTCCTCGTTTGATCTCCTGAAAAACCTGCAGGTTTTCCCGTCGGACCATAACAGCTGCAATAATCAGGCTGACAAGATTGCGGAAGAAGGTCTGCTCAAATGTCCCCACCTCTTCAGAGCTCAATTTGACAAATACCTGCATGATGGAAAAGGACAGCGATGAGACCAGCATCAAATATATAGCTTTGGTTTTTTTGTTTTTCGTAATCAGTCTCTCCTTTTATATGGCAACATACAGCGTGGCCGTCTGCACGGGAAATCAGCGCAGACGACCGGAATACACTTCCGGTCGTCTGTTCCGATCCCACCCGGGGCCTGCGCAGCAGAAATCAATAGTCGCCGTTGTAACTGGTTCCGTGGGGCGTTGTCCAGCTATAATCTCCCAGCTTTTCCGCCTTTGTCTCCTCGCCGTTGGCCACACGCAGAAGCAGCTCGTAAAGCTCGCGGCCGCTTTCTTGCAGGCTCAGTTCCCCATACAGCATGGGAGCTGCGGAGTAGTCGATCATGTCCTCCAGCGCCGTCGCAGTCTGGGGGTTGCCTGTGATCTTGATGGTCGTCATACATGCGTTGCCGATGGGGTTGCCCCGCCCAGTGGTGAAGAGGCAGATATGGCATCCGCTCATGGCCAGCGTGGTGGACGCATAGGCATCATTGGCGCCCTGTGCCTGGTTGATGCCCCAGGCTCCCGCGCCGGGGACCGGATCACCGCAGTCCAGGATCCCCAGGATCCGGCGATGTCCCTGGGTTTTGAAGCTGCCCAGGTTCTTCTCGGTCATAGTGGTCAGTCCGCCCGCCTTATTGCCGGGAGTGGGATTGACCTGGGAGAGGCCCTTACCGCCTCTGCGGGTGCAGTCCTCATTGAAGAAATCTCCGATATCCATCAGGCGCATGCCGATCTCATAAGAAGCCGCTGTGGTGGGATAGCCGCCGCGGCCACAAACCTCCACCGCTCTTCCGCCGGCGGACAGGTGCATATCGATTGCCTCACCCACCACCGGATTGGCGGACAGGCCGCTGGTCCAGTCAGATCCGCCGTTATAGCCGCCGATAATCAGTCCGCTGAGGGGGCAGGGTTCGCGCTTCTGGGCCTCTGCCTGCCGCTTCAGATCCTCCACAGCTGCAATCCCGTCCTGGATGGCCTTGGTGACACCGCCGTCCGCCTGGATGCTGATATTCACCACCGGCCGGCCAGTCTTACGGATCTCCTCCGCCACATCTTCAGGATCTGTCTGCTGGCACCCCAGGGACAGCAGTACCACGCCAAAGGTGTTCGGGTGCGTGCCGGTTGTGATGAATCCTCTGCGGGTCCGCTCAAAGCGATCCGGAAACTCACCGCAAGCCGCATCGACAAACGTGGCGGGGACATTGCAGGCAGCAGAGATCCGCTGCGCCGCATTGTTGGAGCACTGAACCAGAGAGATCACCACCACCTGGTTCCGGATCCCAAAGGAACCGTCTGCCCGCTTATAGCCCATGATCGTCTCCGGCAGGCCCAACTCTTCCTTTTTGTATTTATGGTGGATCGTGTAATCCATGGCATCCGGTGCCATGGAGCGATAGTAAGCACGCTGTTCCCGGTTGATTTCCTCAAAGTCATCGTAAACATTGTGCTCATGTACCCAGTCTCCCTTTTTGATGAACTGGGTGGCCACGCCGATATGTACACCATACTTGATGATCTCGGCTCCTTTTTCGATATCAGTGCGGGCGATTTTGTGCCCCTCTTTGATATATTCGTTGGCCGTGATCTCCTCACCAGCCACTAGTGTGCACTCACCCGCCTGGATAGGCTCTACGGCAACTGCGACGTTGTCGCTCTCCTCAATCAGCATGCTTTTTTTGTAAATTTTCATTCCTGTTTACTCCTCCAGTAATTTAGGATTGGTGTTCTCTTACCGTAATACTGCGGCGATGCGATCCATGATCTCCTCGATCAGATTTCGGGGTGCAGCCAGGTTCAATCGTTCAAATCCATTTCCCTCTGGGCCGAACATACTGCCTTCGTCCATCGCCACATGGGCCTGATACAGCATCTTTTGGCGCAGTTTTTCGGCATCCGGCTCCAGTCTCCGGAAGTCAATCCATTGGAGATAGGTCCCCTCCAGAGGGGAGATCTTGACGTCTCCATTCCAAGTATCTTCCGCAAACTCCCGAACGAACTGGTCATTTTTCTGAATATAAGCCAGGCATGAATCCAGCCAGGCTTCCCCGTGGTCCCAGGCAGCCTTTGCAGCAACGGGGGCAAAAAAGTTCGGATGGGCACGACAATACCGTGCGAACATCTGGTCAAATCGTTTCCGGCGTTCCTCATTGGGGATCATAATGCAGGAAAAAGAAAGCCCCGCCAGATTGAATGTTTTGGATGGAGCATGGCAAACGGCACAGTTTTCCGCATAGTTCTGGCCCAGCGAGGCAAACACGATATGCTGGTGGCCCGGGAAGATCAGATCGCTGTGGATCTCATCTGCGATTACAAACACATGATGCCTGCGGCAGATCTCGCCCACTCTGCGGAGCTCCTCCTCCGTATAAACACGGCCCACCGGATTGTGCGGGTTGCTTAAAACGAAGGCCCTGCATCTGGGGGATGCCGCTTTCCTCTCAAAATCTGCAAAGTCGATCTCATAGCGCCCATCCCTGAGCTGTAACGGACTGTTTACAACAACCCGTTTCTGCTGCTGTATCGAATCAGCGAAGGGATAATACACCGGTCTCTGGATCAGGACCTCATCGCCTTCCTCCGTCTCTGACAGCAGCAGGAGATTGATGGCTGTCACGACACCGGGGGTAAAACGGAACCAGTCCGCCGCCGCATTCCAGCCATTTCTCCGTTGCTGCCAGCGCAGATAGGACGCAATAACCTCATCAGTGACTTTGGTATATCCATACATGCCGTTCTTAGCTGCCTCAATGATGGCTTCCTGAACCTCCGGAAGCGTCTTCAGATCCATATCTGCAATCCAGGCGGGCAGAACGTCTTGGGTTCCAAAAGTCTTTTCCAGTTCAGCTGGCTCCCACTTAACCTGCCCCCACGGCAGGCGGCTTTCAAAGTGGTCAAAGTCAAACGTTTTTTCCATCCTTACCTCTTTCTGATCCTAAATCGGGATTTATCACAGGCCATTAATCTCCCTCACAAAATGGCATTTGACAAAATGATCCTTTTCGATCTCTTCCAGCTGGGGCTCATTTTCAAAACATTCCGGCTTCGCATATACACATCTGGGGGCGAAGCGGCAGGACTTTGTCACGTTGATAGGCGAAGTGATCTCACCCTTCAAAATGATCTGATTATCCGGCGCATTGTACTTGGGCAGCGGGATCGCAGAAATCAATGCCTTTGTATAGGGATGATATTGGTGGGCAAAGATCTCTGCGGATCCAGCCTTCTCTACCATCTGTCCCAGATACATCACCGTGATATCATCGGAGATATGCTTGACCACGGACAGGTTGTGGGTGATAAACAGATATGTGAGATTCCGCTCCTTCTGGAGCTCCATCATCAGGTTCAGAATCTGTGCCTGAATGGACACGTCCAAAGCAGAGACCGGCTCATCGCAGACCACCAGCTTGGGATCCAGAATCAGCGCCCGGGCGATACCTACCCGCTGGCGGCGTCCACCATCCAGTTCATGCGGATACAGGCCATAGGTTCTCTCTGCCAGTCCCACCACATCCATGATCTCACGGACTTTTTTCTGCTGCTCCTCTTTGGAATTGCAGAGCTTATAGATCTTCAAAGGCTCTGCGATGATATCTCCGATGGACATTCTGGGGTTCAGAGATGCGTAGGGATCCTGGAAAATGATCTGCATATCCTTGCGAAGCTCTTTCAGCTGCGCCTTGGTCACGTCCGAGATATCCTTTCCCTGAAAGATAATCCGGCCGCCTGTTCTCTGATGCAGGTGCAGGATCACCCGGCCCAGTGTAGACTTTCCGCAGCCGGATTCTCCCACGATCCCCAGCGTCTGTCCCTCCCGCAGACCGAAGGTGACGCCATCCACTGCATGGAGTGTCCCCTTTTTGGTGGCAAAATACTTTGTCAGGTCTTCTACTCTTAAAATCTCAGCCATACTCAAACCTCCGTGTCAGAAAAACGGTTGCAGCGGACCATGTGAGAGTCCGAAAGCTTCACCGGCTTGATTTTTCCGGTCTGGCAGGCTTCTGTCGCATAGGGACATCTGGGGTGGAACTTGCATCCATCCGGAAGGTTTGCGGGGTCCGGTACCATGCCCTGAATCACTTTCAGCGTAGATGCGTCGTTCTCAATATCCGGCAGAGAGTCAAACAGACCGATGGTATACGGATGCCGCTTATCTGTATAAATTTCCTTGAGGGTTCCGGATTCCACGATCTCCCCGGCGTACACCACCGCGACCTTGTCGCAGATCTTCGCCACAACGCCCAGATCATGAGTGATGAGGATCAGGGAGGTCTGATACTCCTGCTTCAATTTTTTCATCAGCTCCAGCACCTGCGCCTGGATCGTCACGTCCAAGGCTGTGGTAGGCTCGTCCGCGATCAGCAGCTCTGGGCTGCAGGCCAGGGCGATAGCGATCATCACCCGCTGCTTCATGCCGCCGGAAAACTGGTGGGGGTAGTCGTCGCAACGGGCGCCGGGGATACCCACCTGCTCCAGCATCTCCATAGCACGCTTCCGGGCCTCGGCCTTCGAGATCTTGTTGTGCAGCAGGATCACTTCTGCAATCTGATCTCCTACCCGTGTCACCGGGTTCAGGGAAGTCATGGGATCCTGGAAGATCATGGAGATCTTTCCGCCGCGGATCCGGCGCATCTGCTTTTCTGAAAGTTTCAGCAGATCCTCTCCCTCAAACAGGATTGATCCCTTTACGATCTCTCCTGGCGGATCCGGCACCAGCCCCATGATTCCAAGGGCCGTGGTGGTCTTTCCGGCGCCGGTCTCCCCCACCAGGCCGATGCTTTCGCCCCTCTCCAGAGAAAAGGTGATGTCATTCACCGCCTGCACAGTTTCCTCGTCTGTCACATAACGGATTTCAAGGTCGTGCACTTCCAATATATTTTCAGCCATACCGTACTCCTTTCACCGCTCACTTCTTCAATCTGGGGTCCAGGCAGTCCCGCAGGCCATCTCCTACAACGTTGAGTGCATAGACCACCACCATGATGGCAAGGCCGGGAATGACCGTGAGGTAAGGTTCTGTCCGGATGTACCGCCGGCCGGTGGACAGCATTGCGCCCCACTCCGGCAGCGGAGCCTGAATGCCAAATCCCAGGAAACTCAGAGCAGAAGCGGAAATGATGGCGCCCGCCATGGCCAGCGTGGCCTGCACGATCAGAGAGGAAATAGAATTGGGAAGAATGTGGTGGACAATGATACGCCAGTTATTGGCGCCGATGGCTCGGGCCGCCTCGACAAACTCCTGTTCCCGTGTTGACATAACTGCTGCCCGCACCACGCGCGCGAATTTTGGCGTAGAAGACAGGCCCACCGCCAGCATCAGGTTGAACAAGCTGGAACCCAGTGCCGTGACAATGCACATGGCCAGCAGCATCTGGGGAATGGCCATGAACAGATCCATACAGCGCATAATGATATTGTCCAGCTTGGGATAGTAGGCTGCCAGGACACCCAAAATTCCGCCTGTAATGACAGAAATTCCAACCGCCAGGAAGCCGATGGCCAGAGAATAGCGGCTGCCATAGATCAGGCGGCTCAACTGGTCCCGGCCAAGGTTGTCTGTGCCGAAAATATGCTCTGCGCAGGGCGCGATCATGGCACGGCTGGCATCCTGATCATCATATCCGTATGGTGCGATCTGATCGGCGAAAATTGCGATGAGAACGAAAAGGATCAAAACGATCAGTCCCACCAGCGCCTGCTTGTTCTTTTTAAAACGTCTCCAGATTTCGGAGAGCATACTGTGATTTTTCATGCCGCCTTCTTCTCTCCTCTCTTCTTGAAACGGAAGAACCCGCTCTTGGAGCTCTCATACATGGTCTTCATGCGGGGGTCAATAAACGTGTAGATGATATCTACAATCAGGTTCAAAATGGCCGAGACAAACGCGATCAACAGCACACATCCCTGCACGGCAGCATAGTCCCGGGCATTCATGGAATCCACCAGGTACTTTCCCACGCCATTGATGGAGAAAATCACCTCTGTGACAATGGAGCCGGCCAGCAGAACACCTAGCTGCAGCCCGATTACGGTGACAATGGGGATCATAGCATTTTTCAATGCATGGCTCAGGATTACCATCCAATAAGTCTGGCCCTTTGCCTTGGCCGTGCGGATATAGTCCTGCCGCATAACCTCCAGCATGGAGCTGCGGGTTGTCCGCATGATAGTGGCAGAGGAATTCACGCCCAGCGCAACCACCGGCATGATCATCTGCGTCCAGCTATTCCCGTAGCCCGAAGCCGGAAGCCAGCCCAGTCCAACGGAGAAAATCAGAATCAGCATCAGGCCCTGCCAGAACATCGGCATGGAAATTCCAAATAAAGCGCACCCTGTGCACAGAGAGTCCAGAATGGTGTTCTGTTTCAGAGCAGCTACGATTCCGAAGAATATTCCAAGTATAATGCCCAGAACAATGCTCCATGCGGAGATATTGAATGTTACAGAGAAGCGCACGAGAAGTTCGTTCAAAACCGGAGTTCTGGAGCGGTAGGAGATTCCAAGGTCCCCCTGAAACAGGCCCAGCAGTGTCCTTCCCAGCCGCTCCCAGTAGGTCCCGTTGATCCCCATCTCAATGCGGTATGCCTCAACAGCTTCCGGCGTGGCGTTATCTCCCAAGGCCAGATAAGCAGGATCACCAGGAGAAAAATAGAGAATTGTAAAAACAACAATGGTTACACCGATCAATATGGGAATGATCCATAAGATTCGCTTGATAATGTATTTCAGCATGGTTCGTTTTCCTCACTCAACCAGCGCGGCGCCCCGGAGGCCACCGCTTTTTTGTACTGTCATGTAAAAAAATAGGATGGGTGAATAATTGTTGTATTATCCACCCATCCCTTGGATCAAATCAAACCCTTAATCCGGAGAATCATTTTACGCGAAGTAGCAATACTTCAGCAGCGGAGCCTGGAATGCGCCATTGCGGAAGCCCTGCAGATCGCTGGTGTAGCAGTGGATATCCTCCTGCTGATAGATGGGAACGATGACACATTCATCCAGCACCTTCTGCTGGATTTCTGCATTCAGTTCGCTGCGCTTTGCAGAGTCCGCCTCCATAGCAGCAGCATCAATCAGGGCATCCATCTCAGGATCGCTGTATCCGAAGATGTTGTTGGCGTTATCGGTGTAGAAGAATCGGTTCGCATAGTCAATATCGCCGTTGGTGGCAGAGATGCCCCAGGTATAAATATCGAAGTTGTGCTCCACCTTCAAAGCCTGAGAGTTTGTGGCAGCGTCCAAAGCAACGATCTCCACATCAATACCGATCTGCCCCAGTGCATTGGCAAAGAACTCACCATAGGCCTGACGCACAGCCATGTGGCCCACGTGATATCTGCAGGAGAACCCGTCGGGGTAACCGGCCTCTGCCAGCAGTTCTTTGGCCTTCTCAAGATTATATTCATAGACCGGATAATCCACATGATAGGGAGAGTCCACATCCGCGATGGAATCAGGAATATTGCTGGGCAGCAGGCCTTCCGCGGGCTGACCGACACCGTCCATGCAGACCTCCCATGCACCGTCAATATCCAGTGCATAAGCGATAGCCTGGCGGACACGGACATCGTCAAAGGGAGAATTCCGCAGATTGAAGCTCAGATAGCAGTTGTCCGTCGTATACTCACGGAATACCACAACATCAGAATTGGCCTCGGCAGCCTCGATATCCACGCCGGAAAGATTGTAGCACATATCTGCGCCGCCGGTCTCCACCTCGATGTAGCGGTTGCCATCTTCGGAAATCACTCTGAATTCCACATTCTTGATGGCAGGCTGGCCCTCCACATAGTAGTCGTCGAAGCCCACCAGACTCACGCTGCTGCCGATAGACCATTCGCCCCAGGTATAAGGACCGGTACCGATGTCCATATTGGCCCAATCCCCGTTTCCTTCCTCATATCCCTTCTGGCTGAACATCACGCAGGTAGGGAATGAGAGGTTGGCGATTACAGGCATATAGGGTTCGTCCATCACGATGACAAAAGTCCTCTCATCCACCGCATAGCTGTTTTCCAGATCCATATGGTCGGTAACAGAGGTGTTGGAGCTCTCCCGCAGGCAGCGCAGAGAGAAGAGGCAATCCTCGGCCGTCAAAGGCTCGCCGTTATGGCACATGACGCCTTCCCGAAGAGTCATTGTCAGCTCAGTGGCATCATCGTTGAATTCCCAGGATTCGGCCAGAAGCGGCTTGTACTCTCCTTCCGGCACTGTGCGCTCGATCAGGGTCTCGTAGACATTTGCCTTGATCTTCAAAGTATCATTGGTGCTGCTTCCGTTGATAGGGTCCTTGTCTGCCATATCTGCCTGAACGGCAATAGTCAGAGTATCTTTCGCCTCTCCCCCATCATCGCCGTTTCCGGCATCTTCTGTGCCGCCGCCACATGCAGTTGTCAACATGCAGAGACACAGCACGGAGGAAAAAATCCGCAGCAACTTTTTTTTCATAACATCTCTTCTCCTTTTTCATATTTTACAATCACCGGTTTTCACCGGAAACTGCCATTTTTGTTGCCCCCTTTAAAACCGGTCATAGCTGACGATTTCTTCCATATTCTTTTTTGTCTTCCGGGGGCTGTTGTCCGCACCATATCCGAGCGCTACCATAGATACGACCCGCGCAGATGCCGGAACATGCAGCAAATCTTTGACCGCATCTTCTCTAAATGCACAGATGATACACGTATCTAACCCCTGTTCTGCCGCTTCCAGCAGAGCAAATCCTGTGGCCAGAGACATGTCCACTACATAGCCATATTGCCCGCAGGGCATTACAAAATCTGTGCGGTCCGTAGCGCAGAACACCAAAAGTACATCTGCTTCCTCCACCATGGGCTGTGTCTCAGCCTGCTGGCGGATCTGCTGCTTCAAGGCACTGTCCCGTACCACGATCACCCGGATATTCTGATCGTTATGTCGGGAAGGCGTCAGGCGGACAGCCTCCAGAACTGCATTGAGTTTTTCCTGTTCCACCTTGCGGGGCAGATAGCTCCGCACACTTCTTCTAGCCTTCATGGCCCCTATGACATCCATGCCTTTTCCTCCAAAAGCCGCTGGTCAGCGGACCATCTCCTGAATCTCCTCCAGCGTCTTGCCGGCCATCCCCAGCTTTTCTGCGGTGCGTCCCTCTTTCCAGAAGTCCCGACCGCAGACAGCACTGGCGATATTGACAAAGGCGTCCATCATCGGGGTGGGGATGCCCAATGCATGGCCCACGGAAGCCAGAGGTACCAAGCCGGACATGGTATCCTCCACGATGAACCGGTGCTTGGTATTGGTCGGGTTGCGCAGAGCGCGATAGGATTCGATGCTCTGAATCAGATCATACAGGCTGTCCTTCGGCTCCAGCTTGTAGGTCTTGACCAGCATATCCCCCAGCGCCAGCGCATCCACGCCCAGCGCCCTGCATACAGCGACACGCTCCTTGTCGCAAGCGGAGATGATATCGGCAATATGTGGGGTGATTCCCTCCATGTAATAGTCGTAGCTCTGCCCCAGATCCATCTTGTTGATGTTCATGAGGCTGGGGATGGGGTGCAGCATGGCGCCGGCGCCCTCAAAGCCGGTCTCCAGCACATTGGCCGCAGGCTGCAGGCAGGGGAAGATGGGTCCCAGCACTTTCATCAGGCGGTCGATATCACTGGCGGGCAGTGTCGCCACCGGCACGTGGACCTTCAGGCCCGTGTGAAGGATATTGCCGACCTCATAACTGCGGCAGCCATACATCAGGTCCCCCGCCTCCGCAATGATAAGATCCTTGCCGCAGCCATCCTCGCCGCGCAGGATATTGGCGATCTCCAGAGCACCTCCGCAGTGGCCGGGATTCAGCATGACGATCTGCCCATCCTTCAGATAGGGCTTGCAGGCATAGGCGATGCTTCTATGGGCATCCGTAGTAGAGACGACCATGATCACGTCCACGTCATCCATGACTTCATCGATCCGGTCCGTAATAACCGCCGGTGCGGCCTCGCAGGCAATGACGCCGGTGACCTTGATTGTTTTGAGTTCCTGCAGACGATGGATTTTTTCCTTGTCGATGTCATACAGCTTGGCGATATAGCCCTTGCTGGTGAGAATGGCGGCCATGCTCTGTCCGCCTGCGCCCGCTCCGATAATCGCAAATTTCAACATCTTGATTCCCTCCACATTTCATTTTCCTATGGAATTTGAACAAACGTATTTTGCTTTGAAAAAATACCCAAGGGCGTTTCTCCTTAGGTGTTGTTTCCATTTCCAAAATTACCGCGGCTTCTATGCCTGATTGAAGGTGATCTCGTCAGCTCTTTTCCTGTCCGTACTGCTCCTCTCTGCAAACATTGTGTTTTTTGTCTGATCCTGTCCTGTTTTGCTTGTCTTAATTTTATCACATTGACAGGAAATCCGTTTATATGGTATTGTTAGTACTAAATATATGAATTTCATATCTTTACGGGCACACTTCAGGGAGACTGTCTCTCCCGGGCGCACGCCGGATCTCCTGTCCGACTTCCGCGTTTTTCCGGACTGTGACAGGACATTGGAGAGCAATCCCAAAGGCCCCTCAGCAAACTGGGCGGAAAATGCCGAGGCTGTCTAGGGGGGCATTATTATGTACGGAGGGAGGATCCAACATGACGTTCCAACAGCTCAGCTTCGTGGTAGAGGTCGCCAACTGCGAATCCATCAACAAAGCCGCCGAGCGGCTCTATACGTCCCAGAGCAATGTCAGCAACAGCATCAAGGCCTTGGAGGAAGAATTGGGAATCCAGATCTTCCTTCGAACCAAAAAGGGCGTTTCCGTCACGGAAGAGGGGCGGGAGTTCTTGAGCTATGCAAACGAGATCATAGACAAAAAAATTTTTGTAGAAGATCTGTATGCAAAGAGCCACTTCCGCAAGCAGTATTTCAGTGTCTCTTCCATGCGATCCTTCTTTCTCAGCACGCCCATCACAAGGCTTTGGCCGCAGATTTCAGACGGCCACGGCGGCTCTATCTATATCAGGCTGAAAAAACAGTCTTTTTACGATGTTCTGGATGATGTGCAGCACTGCCGCTCCGACCTGGGGATCGTCTTCCTGATGAAATCCCACAGTAATCGGATCACGCGGCTTTGCAGCGTAAAGGACTTGGATTACCATCTGTTGGGGGAGAGCCATATCAGCATCGTCACGAGAGCGGACCACCCCATTCTGCAGGCTCAGGAGACCGTTCCGGTGGAAGACCGTATGACGGACTATCCCTATGTGATTGCAGAAAACCACGAGAATTTCGGCAGATTTTACGATGATGATTCCGAGTCCATCTCTCAACTGTTTCAGTCTCCCCCAAAATGCATCATCTCTATTAACGACAGTGCTGCCAGCCAGGATATTGTGGCCCAATCCGATGCTTTTTTCATCAGTTCTACCCGCTGGCAGCATCCGCAGCACTACCATTTTTCCTCGGTCCCGCTTAAGGGAGAAGATAGTATCCTGGCCCATTATTATGTCACCAAGAAGGGGCAGACGCCTCACCCTTTGACCGCTCCCTATGTGGAAGAACTGAAAAAAATGTTCCATGGTCTTTAACGAGGATATTCCGACATACTGAGCAAACAGCGACATGGAGCAGCCTCCTTCCATCCTCAAATCTCCCCTTCCGAAACACTTCTCTGCCCAGTCTCGTCTCGGCCTCGCATCCTGTGCCTTTTATTACATAAAACCTGCTTGCTCCAGGCGGAGATTCAGAAACTGCTGATCCAGAGTATAACTTGGACCATCCTTGCTCATCCATACCCGGGATTTTTCTCAGATTTTCTTCTATAAAAGAATGATGAATGAGATTTTTTCTGGCGTGGAGGGTGTTCCGGACAGCTACTTTTCCCTGTGGATGACCGTTGGCCGCATCTAAGCGGGAACTCTGCTGGGCTATGGTATCTATGCGGCGATAGCCCCCCAGAATAAGGATGTCCTTCCGAGTCTCGTAAATACGGACAGCATCGTCCCCCCCCTGCCCTGTTCCGTAAAGAGTGGTCTATCCTTCAGCCCGTCTGGAGTTCCTGGCAGGCGCAGGATATGGATTTTACGGGGGCAATACACAGCAAGTAATTGGCTGGACATAGGAATATTTACACAGGTATTGAATAAGATCGGACGCCGCACCAATGGACTTTTGGTGCGGCGTCCCAATATATTCTTCAAAATGACAGCCCCGAGATAGATTTCTAATGTTTCTGAGCCAATTGTTTATGAATGTGTTTTGTCTGGGGACACCGGAAATTTTATATTTCCGCTTCTAACGCTTCTGCAACCGTTTCCAGCAGATCACGGGCGGAAGCCTCTGCGGGCAATTTTCTCCCGCAGGCCACAGCGGATGCAGTCGGATGCCTTTCTGTAAGTCTGGGGCAGAGCCGCATAATACGCCTCCTGGTTGGCAGTGTAGCCCGTGTTGTTCCCCAATCGCTCCGGATTTCTCATGCCGCTTAAAACAGTCAAAGCCCCGTCCAGCCCCGCAATGAGCCGGATGGACCAGGAGGAGGCCGGTCCGGCGGTCGCATCAGCTTGGTACAGCAGCACAGCGGCCTCCTCCGGTAAGTTCATCAGAGCACCTCCCTTCACCGGCTCCACGACCGCAATCTCTTTCCCGTATCTCCGGGCCACCTCATCGCACTTCCGGCACTGGAGATTGGGATCCCTCCCAGTCCGGACAGTTGCGCTGAAGCTGCACCAGCTCAACTATCTGGATGATCTTGGGGGATCTTCTCCAGGGCCTCCGCAGCTCTTCGGAAAGAACAACTGATATGCTGCGCCAACTCCTTGTCTCGCATTTCACGGGGAAACCGGAAGCTGCCAACTGGATCTGGTCCGGGAGCCGGATCGAACCATGACTGTGTGGTAAAAGGGATCGTCATGTAACCCTTGTCATGCTTGCCCTCAGAGCACTTTTTCTCTATGAATTGATGCGCAGCCTCGTTTACAGGGGCATTGGGGAGATATCCACCCATCAGCAGGAAAAGTTCTGTAACGAAGCGGAATTGCGGATGTAAATATCTATTTGACCAGACTGGTAAGGCGATGCATCAATACCGGCAAAAGCCACCGACGCCGTCTTGGAGTGGAAACGGCGGACATCGCCAATCTCCGCCATAAGTTGTGAGCCGAGCGATGGACCAACACCAAATATCCTCATCACCACGGGATATTCCGGGCGTGAAGATGCCCAAGATCGCATTTGCAGTTTTGCAGTTTCAGGGCGGCCAATGCTGCACAGGCCGTCCGGAGTTGAGAGACAGCCCGTTCTGCCAGAAGTCTGGCAGTATCAGTTTTCGGCATAACACCAAAGTGACTACGGGCAGAAGCATAAATATCCAATGCCCTATCTTCGCTGAAGTTGTAGCTATATTTCTTACACCACCTTTGGTATTTGGAAATAAATGCTTTTTCACATAAAACGCAAACGCACTCACAGTTCCAAAATGTCGCTGCGAAGTCCACCATTTCTCGCTGCCATCGGTACGCGGAGGGCTTGAAAACAGGCGGTTTGCGCCCGGAAAAGCTGTGTCTAACAGAGAGATCAGGTTGTTCTTCAACTTTTGAATACGGCTGGTATTGCCTGGCAGCAGTTTCTGCGCATCAATCAGGTATCTATACCTCGCCAAGATAAGCCAGTGGCCAAGACCGTCGTTTGCCGGTTTAATGGCATCCTTCTTGTCGGTCTTGGCACGGCGCAAATTGGCACCAGCGCTGCACTGACTGCCGAAGCATAGAATCCGGAGGCATTCAGCAGTCAGGCTTCCGGTAAATGATAATTACCCGTAGACTCCATTACAACACGGGGCTTGCCTGGCAGCCCGCGAAGCAGTGATCGTTCGCTGTCTGTATGTTGCCCCATTGTGGCTGAATCTTGGGAACGAATGAAGCACGTCTGACGGGTGTGCTTCACCCGTTGTAGTAGCGTCCAAATAGGAGAAAACTGGTAGGAGCCATTTCGATGGAATCGCTCCTGTAGAAAAGGCTAAAAACTTCAAGATATAACCGTTTTCTAAGAGATAAAATCAGAAACAACATCCACGAGATGCGGGGGAGAAAGCTGGCGGGCAGAACAGGATTCAGCTAGTTGATGGGCGGTTCCGTAATCGTTGGAAAAAGGGGCAGTAACTGCTACTGTAATCCAACTTCGGCCTATTTTTTCTTTAGCAAGAATGCCGTAAGATCTGGAAGATAAAGAATGTATCTTAAATACCTCATACTTGTACATGACCAGTCACCTCAGTATCCCCGGATTCTTTTGCTGCATGGGTATGAACAAGAGACTCCTGACGTTTAGATGCAGTTATTGGAGTGCCAGAGGCTTCCATCAGATCTTTCAGAAAGCTATTCATATCAATTTCGAGAAAGACTGCAAGTTTGATTGCGAGAAAAAAGCCAGGCATCTTCTTACCAGATTCAATTTTCTGAATCCATCCATGGGAGGTCCCAACCGCCTCTGCAAGTTGAGCCTGTGTCAGTTGAAATTGCGTACGTTTGAGAAGGACGTGCTTTGAAAAAATTCGTCGTAAAGTTATTTTTGTCATGGGAAAATCCCTCCTTATATAGAGGATTTTAACCATGAACTATAAAAATTTGGACGGACCTATAGTTCTTGTTGGATAGAGCAACAGAAAAACATCGGATTTTGTCGCAAAACACATAAAAGCAAGCCCGCTTCTAGCGAGCTTGCTTGCAGAGATAGATCACGTGTTAAACTGCTCTGCGAAATAGCAGTTTCGTCACCCAATGTCATCCAATTTTCACGTATTCTTGCCTGAGCCTCCTTGCAAGATGTCTCTATCTACTCCCCCTGTTTCATGGATGCTGCCGGAATCAGATATCCCTCTTGCAATACAACCAAGAAAATCATATAATAAATCTATAAATTGTGCATTTTATATAATTTCAGGATGTGGTTGCAGGATGGATACTTACGCCTATCTGGCCCATCTCACAGAAGACGGCCGGACCCAGACAATTCTGGAACATCTCAAAGGCACCGCGTCTCTGTGTTCCGCTTTCGCAGCTGCTTTTGACGCAGAGGCGCAGGGACAGCTGGCCGGTATGGCTCACGACATCGGAAAATACTCCGCTGCCTTTCAGCGGCGGCTCCATGGCGGGCCGAAAGTGGATCACGCCTCTGCCGGGGCTTTCGAGTGTCTGAAAGCTCAACAGCTGGCGGCTGCTTTTGCGATCTCCGGACACCACGGCGGCCTCCCCGACGGCGGCGGCCGGGGAGACGCCGCTGGCGCCGGCACCTTTTGGGGGCGCATCAATCGGGCGAGTCAAGGGAGGCTGGAGGACTATCATGCCTGGCAGAGTGAATTCTCCCTGCCTCATGCAAATACCCCCGCATTTGCGGGAACAAGGCTGGAGGGGATGTTTTTCACGCGGATGCTCTTTTCCTGCCTGGTAGATGCAGACTACACAGATACGGGCGCGTTTATGGACAACAGCCCGTATCTGCCAGCATCGTCCTCCTCTATGGAGGAATTGTGGCGCCGCCTGGAAACCTATGTCTCCGGCTGGTTTCCCCCAAAAGGCGCTCTGAACATGCAGCGATGTGTGATTTTGGAACAGTGCATGTCGGCGGGGGCACAGTATGGACCAGGCCTCTTCACGCTGACAGTGCCCACCGGCGGAGGAAAAACCGTGGCATCCCTGTCCTTTGCGCTGGCGCAGGCCAAAGCCCGCAGGATGAAGCGAATCGTTTATGTGATCCCCTACACATCGATTATCGAGCAGACTGCCCAGGCCTTTCGGGAGATTTTGGGTGATGAAAATGTTCTGGAATTTCACTCCGGTGTGCAGTTCGACCAGCAGGAGGACGATGCATCCAGTCCGGAGGCCGTTCCGCTGACCCGGTCTGTGGAGACGTGGGATGTTCCTGTAATCGTCACCACAGCAGTCCAATTCTTTGAATCCCTTTATGCCTGCCAGCCTTCCAAATGCCGGAAGCTCCACAACCTGGCCCAGAGCGTCCTGATCTTTGACGAGGCCCAGATGCTCCCCCTCCCCTATCTGCGACCCTGTGTCTGGGCGATTGCCCAGCTGGTCCGGCACTACGGCGCTTCCGCTGTTTTGTGTACCGCCACTCAGCCCGCTTTGGACCCCATTTTTCAGGAATTCGCTCCGGAGATCCCCATCCGGGAGATTTGCCCCATGGCCGAAGCGCACTGGGAGTCCTTCCGCCGGGTTTCCTTCCAGCAGGCAGGAACGCTGTCCTGGATGGACCTGGCCGCCCGCCTGCAGCAGCAGGAGCAGGTTCTGTGCGTCGTCAACACCCGCCGGGCCGCGCGGGAGGTCTTCCACCAACTGTCCGGTCCAGGCAATTTCCATCTCTCCACCCTGATGTACCCCGCGCACCGCAGGAGAATTCTGGATGAGATCCGCCGGCGCCTGCGGGATGGGCTGCCCTGCCGGGTGGTCTCCACCTCTCTCATCGAGGCCGGTGTCGATGTGGATTTCCCAGCCGTCTATCGGGAGCTGTCCGGTCTGGACTCCATCCTCCAGGCCGCTGGGCGGTGCAACCGGGAGGGCAAGCGCCCTCCGGAGGACAGCATCGTCACCATCTTTCAGGGAGAAGATCCACCTCCCCGTCTGTTTGAGACCTCCATCGGCGCCGGGAAGATCGTCCTGGATCACTGCCAGGACGTCAGTTCCCGAGCGGCCATACACACCTATTTCTCCACGTTGCTGGATTTGAAAGGCGCGGAAGCTCAGGATGCCCACCACATCCTGCCGCTGATGGAATCGGAGTTCTTCCCCTTCCGCACTGTGGCGGAGCGATTCCACCTGATTGAAAGCCCCACCACAACCGTGTACCTTCCTCTGGAGGAGGGCGCCGGACTTGTGGAATTGCTGCGGAGCGGTCAATACAGCCGCACACTGTACCGCCGCCTGGGGCAATACGGCGTGTCGGTCTATCCGCAGCATTTAGCGGCATTGGAGCAGGCAGGGGCGCTGGAGCATCTGGAGGACGGCTCCGTGGTCCTGCGGGATATTGGGCTGTATACACAGACTACCGGGCTGACTCTGGAGCCCAGCGGTGGAAATGCCCTGTTCATCGGATAGGCCGGAGAATCCATTGAAATACCTATACCAAAATCTGTCTATGGAGCGGTACGCTGCTCCACCCTTCCACAAACGAAAGAAAGGAGTGCATGCTGATGCCCATCTCTTTGGAGGTCTGGGGGGACTACGCCCTCTTCACCAGACCGGAGATGAAGGTGGAACGGGTCAGCTATGATGTCATGACCCCTTCGGCAGCCCGGGGGCTGATCGAGGCAATTTACTGGCATCCGGGGCTGCGGTGGGTGATCGACTGCATCCACGTGTGCGCGCCGATCCGGTTCACCAATCTGCGGCGCAATGAGGTGAAGTCCACTCTCTCCGCCCGGTCTGTCCGCACCGTCATGGAACGCGGGACCGGAGAGCTGTATCTCTGTACTGCCAACGACATCCAGCAGCGGGCGGCGCTGCTGCTGCGGGATGTGCACTATGTCATTGAGGCCCATTTTGATGTGACGGACAAAGCCGCTCCCGGGGATAACCCGGGCAAGTTCCAGGACATTGTCAAGCGCCGCATCCAGCGGGGGCAGTTCTATCATCAGCCCTGCTTCGGCTGCCGGGAATTTCCCGCCCAGTTCCGTTGGTGCGAGGAGCCGCCGCCCTGTCCGGAGGAGCTGAAAGGGCCAAGGGATCTGGGCTGGATGCTGTATGACATGGATTACACGAACCCGGAGGATATCCGCCCCCTGTTCTTCCGGGCGTCCCTGGAAGACGGCGTCCTGCGGGTCCCTGGGCGGAACAGCAGGGAGGTGCGGGGATGATCTTACAGGCGCTGACCGACTACTACCGGGTACTGGAACAGGCCGGGAAGATCGACGCCCCCGGCTGGGCGCCGGTGAAGGTGTCCTATGCGCTGCTGCTCTCGGAAAACGGCACGCTGGAGCAGGTGCTTGACATTCAGACGGAACAGCCGCGGGGAAAGAAGATGGTTTCCGCGCCGCAGATCCTCTCCCTCCCCGCGCCTGTGAAACGAACGGTGGGAGTGGCCGCCAACTTCCTCTGCGACAACGCCGGTTATCTGCTGGGGATCGACAGCAAGGGCAAGCCCCAGCGGACGCGGGAGTGCTTTGAAGCCAGCAGATCGCTGCACGAACAGCTGCTGGCGGGTGTAGACTCCCCCGCCGCCCGGGCAGTCGCCGCCTTTTTCCGCTCTTGGGACCCCGAGACAGCCCGGGAACACCCCGCTCTGGCGGAGCATCTGGAGGACATCCTCTCCGGCGGCAACCTGATCTTCCGCACCCTGGACGGCTATGTCCACAGGGATCCCTCCGTCCGGAGGGCCTGGGACGCGTTTTATCAGGCCGAGGGGGATGGTCCTCAGGGGATCTGCTTGGTCACCGGGCAGCCGGGACCGGTGGAAAGCGTCCACCCCGCCATCAAAAATGTGGCGGGTGCCCAGTCCAGCGGAGCGGCCCTGGTGTCCTTCAACGCCCCGGCCTTCTGCTCCTACGGAAAGGAGCAGAACCTCAACGCTCCCACCGGCAAGTATGCGGCATTTGCATATACCTCCGCATTGAACGCGCTCCTGGCCGACCGGGAACACGTCTTTCGCGTGGGCGATGCTACCGTCGTCTGCTGGGCCAGAAGCGGAGAGCGGGGATATCAGGACGTCTTTCAGACGTTTTTCTCCGATTTCTATGACGAAACGGACCTGAAAGGGCTGGTTGGCGCCTTGTGTCAGGGCAATCCGGTGGTCTACGATGAGACAAAACTGGACCCCAGCATGGACTTTTACATCCTGGGCCTGTCTCCCAATTCCGCCCGCCTGTCGGTGCGGTTTTTCCTCCACAATACGTTCGGCGGGTTTCTGCGGAATGTCCAGGCCCATTATGACCGGCTGGAGATCGTCCGCCCGGCCTACGACAAATTTGAGACGCTGCCCCTCTGGAAGCTGCTCAGTGAGACCGTCAACCAAAATGCCAGGGACAAATCCCCTGCTCCCGACCTGGCCGGTGAAGTGCTGCGGGCAGTCCTGACCAATACCCGGTATCCCGCCACGCTGCTGAACGGCGCGGCCCTTCGGATCCGGGCGGAGCGGGAGGTCACTCGGGGGCGGGCAGCCATCGTAAAAGCCTACTACCAAAAGCTTGCAGAAACTACCAAACACGAAAATCCAGACATACCAGAGGAGGTCTTGCAAGTGTCCCTGAATCCGGATGCATCGAACGTGCCCTATACGCTGGGCCGGCTCTTTTCCCTGTTGGAAGCCATTCAGGCCTCTGCAAATCCCGGCATCAACGCCACCATCAAGGACAAGTATTTCAACTCCGCCGCCGCTACGCCGGCCGTGATTTTTCCCGTTCTCATCAATCTGGCGCAGAAGCATCTGAAAAAGCTGCGCGGCTCCAACGCAGGGCTGGTGGTCTTCTATGAAAAACAGCTGACAGAGCTTTGCAGCCGCATTGGGAAAGCGTATCCCGCCCACATGAATCTGCCCCAGCAGGGCTCGTTCCAGCTGGGCTACTACTGCCAGACCCAGGCCCGCTATCAGAAAAAGGAGGAAGCGAAAGATGTCTGAACCCATCAAGAACCGCTATGAATTTGTCATTCTCTTTGACGTGGAAAATGGCAACCCCAATGGAGACCCGGATGCGGGGAATATGCCCCGGGTAGATCCCGAAACCGGCCTGGGCCTTGTCACGGACGTGTGCCTGAAGAGAAAAATCCGCAATTATGTAGAGACGGTCAAGGAAGACGCTGCCGGCTACCGCATCTATGTGAAGGACGGGGTCCCTCTCAACCGCAGCGATGCCGAGGCCTACAAGGCGCTGGATGTCGATGAAAAAAACGCCAAGGAGAAGAAAAAAGCCGATCCGGAACTGGACCGAAAAATCCGGGACTGGATGTGCGCCAACTTCTACGACATCCGTGCCTTCGGCGCGGTGATGACCACGTTTATGAAGGCCGCCCTGAACTGCGGGCAGGTCCGCGGCCCGGTGCAGCTGGGCTTTGCCCGCAGCGTGGAGCCCGTTATCCCCCAGGAGATCACCATTACACGGGTGGCCATCACTACCGAGGCGGACGCGGAGAAAAAGGGGACGGAGATGGGCCGCAAGTACATCGTCCCCTATGGGCTCTATCGGTGCGAGGGCTATATCTCCGCCAATCTGGCCCGCAAGACCACCGGTTTCTCCGAGGAGGACCTGTCCCTGCTGTGGGAGGCCATCCTCAATATGTTCGAGAACGATCACTCCGCCGCCCGCGGCAAGATGGCAGTCCGGGAGCTGATCGTCTTTAAGCACGACAGCGAGCTGGGCTGCGCCCCCGCCTGGAAGCTGTTCGACACGGTAAAGATCGCCCGAAAGGACCCGGCGGACGCCTCCCCCGCCCGCTCCTTTGGAGACTACACTGTCTCAGTGGACGAGTCCGCGCTGCCCGCCGGCATCACCTGTACCCGCATGGGGTGACCTTCTCCTCTGAGGACCTCCTCCCTCTCTCCGGCCTGCAGCACTTCGCGTTCTGCCGGCGGCAGTGGGCACTGATCCATCTGGAGCAGCAATGGCAGGAGAACCTGCGGACTGTGGAGGGCGGCCTTCTCCACCGCAGAGCCCACGACGAGGCGGCCCGGGAGCGGCGGAGCGATACGCTGATCCTCCGGGGATTGCAGGTGGTCTCCCATCAACTGGGGCTTTCCGGCCAGTGCGACGTGGTGGAATTCCACGCCACCCCCAAAGGCGTACCGCTTCAGGGGGAGGAGGGTCTTTGGCAGCCGTATCCCGTGGAGTATAAACGGGGAAAGCCCAAATCCCATCAGGCGGATGAACTGCAGCTGTGCGCCCAGGCCATGTGCCTGGAGGAGATGCTCTGCTGCTCTATTCCAGAAGGCGCTCTGTTCTATGGGGAGCCACGCCGCCGCACGGTGGTGCTCTTCACCCCGGAGCTACGGGAGACGGTGCGCAGGGACTCCGACGAAATGCACCAGCTGTACCATCGAGGCCATACGCCCAAGGCCAAGCCCTCCAAATCCTGCAGCGCCTGCTCTCTCAAGGAGCTGTGCCTGCCCCAGCTGGTCCGGCGGGAGAGCGTTCAGACGTATCTGCGCCGCGCCATGGAGGAATCGCCATGAGACATCTTCTGAATACGCTGTTTGTCAACAGTGAGGACATCTACCTGTCCCTGGACGGGGAGAATGTGGTGGCCAGCCGCGGCAAGCAGGAGATGGCTCGCTATCCCCTCCACATTCTCTCCGGTATCGTCTCCTTCTCCTACGCCGGCGCCTCTCCGGCGCTGATGGGGGCCTGTGTCCAGAGGGATGTGTCTCTGGCGTTCTGCACGCCCCGGGGACGGTTTCTCGCCCGGGTATCCGGGGAATCCTCCGGGAATGTGCTGCTGCGGCGGACACAGTACCGGACAGCAGATGATCCCGGCCCCTGCTGCCGGATCGCCCGCAACATGATCTTTGGAAAGGTGCACAACACCCGGTGGAGCGTTGAGCGTACCCGGCGGGACCACGGCCTCCGGATAGATGAAAGCGCGTTTTCCAACGCCTCCGCCCAGCTGCGGGCGCTGCTGCCCCAGATCGCCGCCGAAACCTCCCTGGAGCAGCTGCGGGGCCTGGAGGGCGCCGGGGCCGCGATCTACTTCAGCGTGTTTGACCAGATGATCTTAGGGGAGAAACCGCTGTTTGCCTTTTCGAACCGAAACCGCCGGCCGCCGCTGGACCCGGTCAACGCCCTGCTGTCCTTCGCATACAGCCTGCTGACTCACGACTGTGCCTCCGCTCTGGAGAGCGTGGGGCTGGACGCCTATGTGGGATTTCTCCACCGGGACCGCCCCGGGCGAACCTCTTTTGCCCTGGACTTGATGGAGGAACTGCGTCCCTGCCTTGCGGACCGCTTCGTCCTGACTCTAATCAACAATCGTGTCGTGCACAGGGACGACTTCGAGTTCCGGGAAAATGGGGCGGTCTATCTGACGGACTCCGGGCGCAAGGTCTTTTTGACCCACTGGCAGGAGCGGAAGAAAACTGAACTGAAGCACCCCTATCTGGGAGAGAAGATCCCCTGGGGCCTAATCCCCTATGTACAGGCGCTGCTGTTGGCCCGGACTCTGCGGGACGACCTGGAGGAATACCCGCCCTTTTTGTGGAAGTGAGGTGTCCGGATGCTGGTACTGATTACCTATGATGTGAACACGGAGGACCCCGCCGGCCGCAAACGCCTGCGGCAGATCGCCAGGCAGTGCGTCAACTACGGCCAGCGGGTCCAGAACTCCGTCTTTGAGTGTATGCTGGACACTGCCCAGTGCAAGGTGCTGCAGGCCAAACTGCTCTCCATCATGGACCCGGAAAGAGATAGTCTGCGGTTTTACTATCTGGGAAAGCGCTATGAAAACAAGATCGAGCACTTCGGCAATCAGCGCAGCTACCAACCGGAGGCCCCTCTGATCCTCTGAGTGCGAAGGGGAAGCGAACATCGTTTTCCCGGCAGGTTCGCACTCAAATATCATCAAATGGACAGGAGATTTCCGTAAATTTAAGCGTGCGAACTGTGACACAGACACGGCTCCTAGCCATTCCGGTTTACGAAATTGCACATTTGTCACAAAACATACCTGTGCCTTTGTGCTGTTTCGCTGTCGCTCCCCTCACGGGGAGCGTGGATTGAAATAGTTGGCCCTAGACCCACACATGCAGAAATCGCAGTCGCTCCCCTCACGGGGAGCGTGGATTGAAATTGGACCCGCAAAGGGACTGCCTGGGCCTCCAGAGTCGCTCCCCTCACGGGGAGCGTGGATTGAAATCAAGCGTCTTGGCGGATCATGCCACCCGCCCCAGGTCGCTCCCCTCACGGGGAGCGTGGATTGAAATTGACAATGGCGCAGACAGCCACGGCCCACAAACTGTCGCTCCCCTTACGGGGAGCGTGGATTGAAATTGGTAATTTCCGGGTCCGACGGCAGCTTGGGCACGTCGCTCCCCTTACGGGGAGCGTGGATTGAAATTGAAGGGGCGTCGGGATGACGATCCGGCACCGAGTCGCTCCCCTTACGGGGAGCGTGGATTGAAATGGGATGGAGGCCCGGCGCACGGTGATCCGGTGGGTGTCGCTCCCCTTACGGGGAGCGTGGATTGAAATTAATGATGTAAGATGTTATTGCCCGTTGTGCAGGTCGCTCCCCTTACGGGGAGCGTGGATTGAAATACCTTGGGGGCGCCATTGCAGCGGAACACCATGGTCGCTCCCCTTACGGGGAGCGTGGATTGAAATTTTACCGGGAACTCGCTTTGATGGCGCAGGACCCGTCGCTCCCCTTACGGGGAGCGTGGATTGAAATTTCACGGCGGCGTCAATGGCGGCCTGCTGCTCTTGTCGCTCCCCTTACGGGGAGCGTGGATTGAAATCCGAGCCGGACGAAGCGTTGGATGTGAGGTGATCGTCGCTCACCGTGAGGGGAGCGCGGATGGAAATTCAATGTCCGCAGACAGGATCTGCTTGGCGCTGAGAAAATCCGCATGATTCTCATGCAGAGGGAGCACAAGGTCAACACAAGATTTGTGGCTGATATCTATGCGTGAGATGGGGTTGATCTGTGTCCGAAGTACTTCAAAATCGGAGGGACTATGCTTCTGAATCAGAGTTCAAGAACAGGATCGACTCATATATTGAATTCCGCAATACAACATGGCCTTATCGCACATTAAAAAATTGGACTCCATGCCAGATGGAGGAAGACTACCAAACGTAGTGGTGCCAATCCTAAGAGGTTGGCATATAGGGGTTCAGATTTCGGAAATCTTCTGTTTTGTAAATCGATTTCAAGTTTTTTGTGTTTTCATGTCCCATTTCTATTGCAGATATGAAAATGGCTGAAAACCTTGCTGTGTCAAGGTTTTCAGCCATAAAACACCCCCACCTAATCCGTCAGTCTCATACAAACTATTCAGATTAGGCGGGGGGCGTTCAAATCATTGAAGTGTAGTAGCCCACAAAATCTATATCCCATCTATTTGTTTTCATCTGCACTAGCTTTTCTTATCTTAACTAGATCGCTTAATCAACAGCTGCCTAGCTGAAAGGATGCTATATAATGTCTTCTCGTAGCAAAAATCCGAGAGGAGACCCTCTGTTTACAAGAAAGTCCAAGACATTTAAAACCTTGTGCTTACGCAGGGCATCCGATTTGAAGAGGTACAGCCGCTTTTGAACATAACGGTACATATACTCTTCCATATAGTAGATAGTGTTTGTGGGAAGAGCGGTTTGACGCAGCTGGGGGTTGTTGGATATAATGTCGCTGAGCCATTCCACGCCGTCTTCAAAGAACACTTGGGAACCGATGCTGTTCAATACCCGACCGACAGAGTACAAAATTGCCGGATGTGCTCCCGTCCTATTTACTGCCGTTTTATAAAAGACCGCACAGTCCTCCCGGAGGGAGTGCCAGGTTGTGATGCCTTCTCTCCATTCAGGTCCTGCCAAAAGATACTCCGTCAGGACATTTCCTATTCCAAAACTGATGGCCCGATCCTCATCCATCTGTTGCTCGAATTCGGGGGCCCGTTCGAAGGCAGAGAAGATGTAGTTTTTCAGCAAATCCCAAAATCCCCAAAAGGCGCTATACCTAGGTTTAATATCTTCGGCCTGGATAACATCCCGCAAAAAGCGGGTGAATTCCTTGCCGTATTTCACGTGCTTCACCAAATGGTCCAGAAAGATGCTCTGCTGCTCCGCAGATAGGCCCAGAACATAGTCGCCGAGCCACTGTGTATATGCGTACTCTCCTTCGTAGTCCTGATAGCCGTCTCTGTCCGTGTCCTCAGGTCCGAGCAATGTACCCCAGACCCGGTCCCCGATTTTTAATACGAAAACGAAGGAGCCTTCTACATTACCGGACGGAATCATCCGCTGCAGGGCAATCAGTTGGTGAACCTCAAGGCCGCTCAAAGGGATGTCTTCTAAATCGGAGACCTCCTCTTGAAACAGCGCCTGGATTTCTTGACTGTGCTGCTCAAAAAAGGTCCTTGTAGAAATGCCGTTGTAGCAAAGGACTTGGGAGAAATATCGGGGTGCGAGCACCGCATAGGTATGCATTAGCTTTCGGGCCACATTGGGGGCGGAGGGCCAAAGGATGGAGGCCACACTGTTCAGCGCTTCATTCTGTTTGCCGTTATACATCACAAGGGCCAGCAGCATGAAAAGTGGAGAAGACCAATCGGCGATGAAGTCGTCACTGGAAACCAGACTTGCCACTGCGGAGATAACTCCATTCAACTCATAGGGACCTAGATGGCAATCTCGATTCAAAAAGTTCAGACAGGTCGCCAGAAGTACCTCGGTGCAAAAGGCAAGCGTTGTCTCATTTATAGCCGTCCGTCGCTCCCGTAAAAGGACTGCACAGGCATTTACGGCACTGGAAATGTCGTGGGAGTCCGCTTCTCCCTCCTCCAGAATCTGATAGATCTCATTTACCACTGGCTCGATACCGCCCTCAAACTGTGGGTACTGTTGGGCAGCTTCCTGATTGCCTCGAAGTTTTGCATCTGCCCAAAGCATTAGCGGTACATGCCGCATAAAGTCCTCATAATTGCGTTGGGCCTGTTCGCTGAGGGCTGTGAGATTTTCCGGCATATCTGGCACCACAGAGATCATCACTCTGTCCTGGGACACCTTCTGGCTACTAATCTGACGCCTTCGAAGGTCGCTCCGATAGTACGCAAACTGATATACCTCCTCCCAGGAATCGATGCTCTGGGTTGCCTCGTCAAATGCGGCATACAGCTGTGTCTTTCTCTCTTCCAGCTCATTCTCAGACAGAATGCCTTTTTCAATCTGGTAGTCCACCAAAACTTGTTCAAATTGCTTTTTTCGGAAGGGTAGTGCATTGGTCTCCATCCGCTCATGGTCGAACCAGCGATGAGATGCCAGCGTTCCTTTCAGAAAATCGGCACTGTGCTCCGCCTGCAGTCGGGCGATGTCGAAGACAAAGACCTCCTTGGTCTTCAACAGAATACAGCTGATGGGAAAGAGCTTATCTGGATAGGCAATCACCACACTCAGTACCACGGCAGTAATGGCTGCGCTTGCGGATTTCCTCAGCAGATACTCACAGAACTGGCATATGGTTTTCTCCTCGGTAAACTCGGCCAAATCCAGTAGCCATTTTTCCAGTGCCATCAACACGCTCTCCAACAACTTGGGTGCTACATGAGTACCTCGGTACATCTTCCACAGTCTGTCGCTGCACACCTGTCGCTGTACCGTGCCGTCAGTGAAATGGATTTCAATCTGAGAACATTCAGAATACTCTGTTGCCAATTTGGAAGAACTGTAGCAGTTTGTGGCGTAGTTCATGATCCGCAGGATCGTGTTCAACGCCCGGATTGGTGCCTCCTGTAATAGGAAAAACAGCGGAGTTTGAAGGGCGCTTTCCGCCTTGTATTTCATATCCAAGCTGTGGGACAGGCCGAAATAGTACTCCATGCTGTCATGAGAATAGTCATTATGTTCTCGTTGAGAAGAGTCGCACCAATAACGCTCCGCAAGACTGAGTACCTGCTCCGGAATTGCCTGGCAAACTCTTCCGCATTCATAAACATTGGACAGGCTCTTTTGCAGGAGTAAATAGTTTTCCTTGTAACTATCATCCGTCTGTGTATCTGTAAAGGATTGGAAGATGTCGGTCAGTTCCTGCTTCAGTTCCATTGCGGCAGCCAAAATCACATCGGTAAGGGTGATAAATCGCGAGTCTCGCCGAAGGGTATAGGGATACCGCTCCCTTTTCCATATCTCACTTTTCAAATAGAGGGCAATCCTCCCCGCCAGTCCCGTTGTCTCTCCTGTTTCATATTTCGCTGTCCATGTTTTCAATGTATTAGTGACGATGTCCAGATTTTGGGCTGTCCAAGGAATCAGGCCACGGTTATTATAAATATATTGAAAGACCGTAAACCAAGCCCGTCCTACAGGGCAGGTGAAGCGATACTTGTTCCCTGTTGGCGTGGACAGTTTCTTTAACAGTTCCCGGTCGATGTCACGGCAGGCGGTGTTCAGTAGAAAGACCATGCGGGTGAACAAAGAGTATCGTTCCTGACTCAGAATGGGGTCGATTGCCCGGAAACAGTCCACCTGATCAGACTGCATCAGTGCGATCAGCGTCTCATCCTTCCAAGCCTGATCCAGTCCGCTTTGGAGCATAGAGATCAAAAAATCTGCATAGCGACCTCCACCGCTAGCAAAAACGGATTCCAGCCAGATGCGATACAGCTTCCTGGCTCGTAGAGATAGGCCGAACCCCTCTAGAACCTTCTCGGCCTCTATTCCCTCCTGGTACCGCTGGGTCAAAATGTGTTTTATAATCAGCTCCTCATACACATCGTGACTCATCATCCACCGACGTGGAGAGTTGTCGTAAACGGCGATAATTCCGCTATCCTCCAGCGCGGTCAGCGCCATATAGTCATCGTTGGCACTGCTTATGTAAATGGTGGATCCCCGTTGCAGCATAGAGAACACGATGTGCGTTACCATCTCCTCTCGTCGGACGGGGAGGTTTTCTGCGCGACGGTGGCTGTCACAGATGACCTCCTTCCAGACCTGCTGCAGAAACAGCTCCTCAGAGGATACCAAATCCAAGCCAGCCGGATCTAGCTTTAAGTACAGCTTTAAATAGAAGAAATCCTTCAGGAGGCTTCGAAGATTCTGGTTTTGGGGAAGTGGGAAGTGATACTGCTCTGAGATCGCTTCTAGCACCTCATCAGCTATGCTCTCCACCCGAAACTCGTCATAAGCGATGTCTTTGAGGAGAATATTGCAAAAGCTGTCCTTGTATACGGTACGGATGGTGAAGATCATCTTCCAGCCGTGGTCAATGAATTTATGGACAAGGGCAGCAAATACCTGTGGGCTATTAAGTGCGGAGAACTTCTCAGCGGATTCAATTACACAGACCTTTCGCTTCTCTTGACTGTAGAGGGTAAATAAGTCTTCCAGTTGGTAGTTTCCATACTTGCGTAAAAACAGACTTTCTTCCTCCACATCCAAGTCGGTGGAAGAGAACAAGAAGCAGGCAAACTCATCGCCCTGCTCCTGCCGCCGAGAAATGAGATCCTTCACTACGCCAGATTTACCCGTCCCTGCGTCACCATATATGATACAGACAGCTTTTTCCGACTCCCATAGTACATCGAGCTTCTGCATATCATAATAGATTTTGATCCGCTCACCCTGGCACGGAATCTCCGACTGAATATTGGAACGGATGGAGTCACTCCGGTTTTGGATCTGCTCAACCCACTGGGAAAGACCCGGCATAGGGTTAAAATATAAATCTCTTACTGTGGGTAGTGCCAAAAGTATCTGCTCGATATGGCTTGGCCCCCGCCATTCAACAGTGATGCCAAGGCTTTCGCCGTGTGTTTCGATATTCTCTTGATATATGGGCTTCTGGGTATGAGGGCGCTTGCTGACAGACATTTCCTTATTAATATAAAAAATAATCCGGCTGATTCCTGCATATTTCTGCTTTGCATCCGCAATAGCATTTTTGAAATCCACTTCTTTAGATGAAATCCGAGTGGAAGCATCATAGTATTTCGCTTGAAATCCGGTCAAAAGGCCATCCGGAGCCATCACGGGCTGTGTTTCGATATATGGTTGATTGAAGTACCGGAAAATACCGTGCGAAAGCCCCATCTCGTGGCAGAACAGCGTGGTGACAAGGCCCTCAAAGGCAGCCCTGGGATTCTGAGAAAACTTGGACTCAAAAACCTTCCAGTCAACGGGGATATTCGTCATGTATAGCCCTCCCTGCGGTGCCGAATATAACGTTATTACAATTTCATTATGGCATAATTGTGGTAGATTTACAATGCTACTCTCATAGAGACATGAATCAGATTTCTGTTAATGGTATATGCGGTGTAGTACAATTCATAATCCAAAATAGGGTAGTTCCTTTCATGTGATATGCTAATTCATATCACATGAAAGGAGCAAACACCATGACCTACACAGATCAAGAGAAAACCGCTATCATCACACAGTACAGACAGGGCAGGCCAATCCAGCAATTATGTACAGAATGCGGCGTCTGCGCACGGACGATCTACCGCTGGGCGAAGATATACTGCCCAGTGGTTCCGGACGAAAAACGCACCTATACCGTCAAAGAGTATGATGCACTTCTTCGCAGAGTTGCCAAATTAGAAAACATGGTCGCTATTTTGCAAACTGTCGGCTGCACGGTCCATGCTCCATTGAAGGAGCGGTTAGGAGAACTGGAGTTGTTATACGGCCAATACGACGTACACACTCTTTGTGAAGCTATGAATGTCTCCCGCGGAACCTTCTATAACCATATTCTCCGAAATAAGCGGAGCAATGCTTGGTTCCAAAAACGCAGAGAGGAATATTGCGGATTGATCCGTGAAGTATTTGATGAGTATCGTCAGGTGCTGGGTGCTGAAAAGATCCGCACTATTCTTGTTCAACGAGGTCATCAGGTTAGCCCAGAATATGTGGCAAAGTTGATGAAGGAGATGGGGCTGACCAGCATCCGCAGTACTGCGAAGCAGGATTACATGAAACTTCATGAGCCAGAAAAGAAACGGAATGTCCTGCGTCAACAGTTCCAGGCGGACAGGCTCAATCAAATCTGGGTCAGTGATGTTACCTGCTTTAAACTGGGGGAGCTTTATCTCTATACCTGCGTAATTCTAGACCTGTTTTCACGCAGGGTTGTTGCCTATAAAGTGTCCAGGAAGAATAGCACCCAGTTGATTACCTCCACATTTAAGGACGCATGGGAGCAGAGAGCTCCCGATACCGGCCTCATTTTTCACAGTGACCGTGGGGCTCAATATACCTCACATCGGTTCCGACAACTGCTTCATGAGCGCGCAGTGGTGCAATCTTTCTCCAATTCGAGGAAACCTCATGGCAACGCTGTTGCGGAGTCTTTCTTCGCCACCCTAAAGAAGGAAGATCTGTATCGGAAGGATTACACCTCAGAGGCGGCTTTCAAGCGTGGCCTTGCCTCCTATATCGAGTTTTACAGCACCCAGCGCCCACATCGTACCTTGAAAAATCTGACGCCATGCCAGGTTGAAGATGCGTTCATGAGTGACAAATCATGAATCCGTATCCCAGTGACACAGCTGGGGGGCAGATTCCATCGATTGCGCGTTTTGCGTCTTGATTTCGCCCTGTTTGCATTTGTTTGGTGACATAGTGCCCTCTATAATAGGAACGCCAGAAACCATTGTGGCACAATGGTTTCTGGCATAAAATGACCCTACCTATTCTGAACATTGACATCTTTTTGTTCAGATCAGGTAGGGTCATTCATTCTGGTCCGAGATGGGAGACTCGAACTCCCGGCCTGATGGTCCCAAACCTATGTCTAAACCTTCAGGAAGCCCTGTTGCGCCCTCTTTGGCGCTTTCCGACACTCCTGCGGTTCCTCTTTGGAACTCTTTCGCCCTGTTTGCTTCAGACACCGCTTTCGTCTTTTGGGATTTGTGTGGGATGAAATTCTGTATATTAAAAGTGCTTCCGACCGGATTTACCCCTTCATCAGACGGTTCTATCGCAGAGAATAACTCAGAAATTGCGCCGCATAAACAAAGAAATAAGCGCGATGACAAAGAAACAGCAGGCTGACTTGGATGATAGCCAGCCTGCTGAACGAAGACGTTTATTCGATGTTTTGCCTTTCGGCAGCAATACGTGTTCTTTTGCCTGAGAATGCAATGCCGATTTTTATAATTGACGTAACATTCATTGCCTGCAAATCAACGCTGTATGCACGGTCGTTAATCTGTTGCAAGGCAACATTAGCAAGGTCTTCAAGCTGTGCTTCAGAGCGGCCTTTTCCAGCCTTTAATTCAATCAGAATACCAGGAAGCCGCTTATTCAAAGGAAGCATCTGAATATCAAATCGTCCATCACCAGCTTCGCGATTGGAGGTAATGCGATAGCTGTTGTCCATCACAGCGCACATACCCAATATCAGACCATGGTAAAATGTTTCGTCGGCAGCATCGTGGAAACTTATTGTTTGGAGCAGAAACTTCTCCAAAGTTTTTTGCAGTGAGTCGCTATCTACCTTGTAGATAGCTTCCTGAATAGCAATAGCAACGGAACGAGGAATAATATTCTCAAGCTGAGAGAGGACCTCCTTGCTGTAGACGAAAGAAATCTCTTTGTTGGGCAGAGCTACTTCGCACATATAATCCTCGCCGTAAGACTGGTCGCAGCTCACAGCCTTCAAATAACCTGCCACCAGCAGGAAGCTGTAAACAGAGGACGGATCATTCTGAATCTGCGGATAAATGACGCCAGTGTCAATGTGCGTAACGAAGGATTCGCCCTTCATCAACAGCTCCAGACGCTCCATAATATCCGGCGTTGCAGAAGCCAGCACCTCGCGGATGATGTCATTGCTTCCGGTAGACTGCCAGAACGCTTTGGGACGGCAGTTATTATTGAAGTATCCAATAACAGACCAGGGATTAAAAATCTCGGTATTGCCGAAAAGATAACCATCATACCAATCGCAGAGCTCCTGATATTTATCAGAAGCATGATAGTAGTCCGCCATCTCATGTACTTCGCTTGAAGTGAAGCCGAAATATTCACTGTAGCGCTCGTCTAAAATCGAGTTGATCTTCAGGTTGTTCAGGCCGCTGAAGATACTTTCCTTGGCAACACGCAGGATGCCGGTCAGGAAACCATAGCTCAGATGCGGATTGTCCTTCAGACCACCGGAGAACAGGTTTCGCATGAACCCGATGATCGTGTCGTAGAAGCCGCTCACATGGCCCTGCTGAATGGGAGTATCATATTCGTCAATGATGACGATAGGTGCGACATTGTGGTGCTTATGGAGGAGCAGCGTCAGTGTCCGCAGGGACATTTGATATTCCACTTCGTCAGCAGCTTCTGTTGCAAGAAGGGAGTATTCCTCTTTTTCGTAATCACTAAGTGCGGAGCTGGATGCCAACTCGTCGTGACGGCGGAATTCCTGTGCGATCAGCTTTTGGAGCGTCTGATAGGTTTCTTCCCAAGAGGTGTATTTAACATCCTTAAAGGACAGGAAGATCACAGGGTACTTTCTATGATGGGCAAGATAGGATCCTCCGCAGGACCAGATTTTCTTATCTCTGAAGTAAACGGAAGTGTCCTCGGTCGTCTTTTCGAAGAAAGTGCGGAGCATATCCATGTTAAGCGTCTTGCCAAAGCGTCTGGGGCGGGTAAACAGAGATACTTTGGGGCGCTCGTCCAGAAACTCTTTGATCATTAAGGTCTTGTCTACATAGTAGTAGCTTTTGCAGGCGTCCCGGTAATCAGATACGCCAATGGGCAACGGCTTGCGCGCAGATGATACTGCGGGCTCCACCGCACTCCGATGACCACGCTTATCCATCGGCTTTTGAGCGCTGTCCGGGATAAACCACTGCCTGCCCTCCTTATACGCGCCGGAAATGCGTCCGGCTTTGCAAAGTGCATTGACCCGCCGTTCGGTAATCCCCCAAGCGGCAGCCGCTTCTTTGATCGTCATATTGGAACACCTCCATTGCAGTTCGTCAAGAATATTATAACCACGCTTCCGAATAAAATCAACTATATTATTCCGAATAATGTCGGTGTTATTCGGAACGGTAGTTTTCCTGCAAATATTCCGTTCTTTCCGGTAGCTATTTCCTGCTTTCTGTGATATTGTTCGTTTGCCAAAAGGAGGCGACGATATGCAGAAAGAAAATACCATGACAGTCGGGCGGTGGTGCGGCCGGTGGTTCATCACCAACCGCCATAAATGGAACGGCAACACCGAGGGCGGGTACCGCAATCTGATTTACAGCCACATCATCCCCGGCATCGGAAGTGTGGCGCTCTCTGACCTGACAGAGCAGACCATCACCGATTTCTATGAGACGCTACGGAGTCAGGGACTCAGCGCCAGAAGCGTCTGGTGCGTCCACCTGCTTCTGCGGCGGTGCATGGACGAAGCGGCACAGGACCAGCTTATTCCCTACAACCCGGTGCGGCTCTGCCAGGAGCCCAAGGCAGAGGAATACAAAACAGCCCCTTTGCGATTGGGGCAGCTCCAGCGTTACCTGAACGCAGCGGAGCAGCTCGGCGTACTTCCCGTCATCTATACAGGACTATCAAGCGGCCTGCGGCAATGTGAACTGATCACCTTGTCGTGGGCCGATTTTCATATCCGCTGCAGGTACATCCTCAAAGGCCAACGGTTGCTGACGCTCAATGAGAAAGCGGCGTATCTCCTGACGCGGATATCAGAAACCAGTTCATCATATGTGTTCCAGAACCCTAAGACCGGAGTACCCTACAAGCTCCACGAGTTCTACTACTTACACAAGAAGATCCTGAAACAGGCCAGGCTCCCGTGGGTGGCCTTTCGGGATCTGCAGCGCCAGTGCATGGAGGTGGGAATATGACACTTCAGGAATACATCAGCTTCTGGCAGGAAACCTATGACAAGCATCAGAGCAGGCCGACTACCTATGCGGCACACAACTATGTATTCAAGAACCATATTCTCCCCGGTTTGGGTGATATACCGCTCTCTGAATTGACATCGGAGATGGTTGGAGAATTTCTGGAGGAACGGAAGCGCTTCGGCAATCATCGAACCGGCAGTTCTGGCTTGGGAGAAGAAACCATGCGGCACATCCACCGCCTGCTTCAGCAATGCTTGGATCAAGCCATACGGGACGGTCTCCTAACAGAGAATCCCGCCAAGGCATTCCGCTACCGCAAGTCCACAACGGTGAAAGCGAATATCATGACGCCTCTGGAAACGGAGGACTATCTGGACGCTGCCGAGCGGCTGGGCTACCTGCCCATGTTCATGCTGGCGCTGACGACAGGCCTACGCCAAGGCGAGCTAATCGCCCTGAAATGGAGCGACCTTGATATCGAAAATCGGACGCTGACCATCGCAGAAAACCGTGCCGTGGTACGGCGAGAGCTGGTGGAGTACGGCAGTCAGACAAGGACGATAGCACTGACACCAGAGGTAATCGACCTCCTAATCAGGGAACACGACAAGCACCCAAGCAGTCCGCTCATGTTTATGCACCCGGCCACGCTGAAACCTTACTCGCCGCAGATGGTGCGCCGGATGCACGATGAGATCATAAAGGAAGCGGGCATCGACCATATCAGGTATGTGGATCTCCGCCATACCTGCGCCATCCTCGCTCTGAAGAACGGCATGGATACCAAGGAACTGGCGCAGATGCTTGGACACTACCGCCCCACGATCACCAGGCAGAACTATGAACCCTATCTGCCCCACAAGGTACAAAAGGACGAAGATATACCAAATGAGGCCACCCAGAGCGAACTGCAACAGGCGGCAAATATTCTGGATAATCTTCTGAAGTTCTAATAGCTATTCCGCAAAAGGTGTGGTATATGTCTGTGTCACAAGGAGGCGAAGCCCATGAAATACAAGCTGATCAAAGAACTATATGACTGCTTCTACACTCCGCCGGAGCTTTCGGTACCCCGGCAAGAAATAGAGGACTGCCACAAAGCTTTGATTGAGGTGCTGGAGAAACCCGAACGCAGGCTGGTACTCCAGATCATCGATGCCAAGGACCGCATTGCCGAAGACACTTCCATCGACAGCTTCATCTCCGGATTTGAGCTGGCGTGGCAGCTCTCTATGGAAGTGAACAACTATAAAAACGAGCGCTTGGTCTCCTGCCGAACTGGGAGACTGGGCGCTCGTTTCACACGCAAAGAGGAGGAGCCAAAATGAAAAAGCGTATCATCATCACCGTAGCATTTACCGCCTGTATGGCCCTGTGTGCCGCCGTGTGGCCGCAGGCCGAAACGGTCGGGGAAACACCCGCACCGCACCAAACACCTGCCGTAAGCGCCCCAGAAGCGACCGTTGTGGAAATCAAAACAGAAGCCGAAACGGCACTTTCGTCAGAGAAAGAAAAGGCTGTGATTCCGCAGCCGGAACAGACCCAGGAGGCCGTCGCAGAACCGAAGTCAGCACCTGCAGAAACACCCGCAGTCCAGCTCGCCCCGGAGCCAGTACCTGTCCCGGAAGCGTCTTATGGTCTCACCCCGGAGCGAGCTGCAGAACCGCCCGTAGCTAAAACAACCATTGAACCTCCGTCTGGCGACATGGTCTATGTCCCCGGCTTTGGCTGGATACAAAGCAAAGGCCCCAACCATGTCGAGTATGCCGAGGATATGTACGAGAACGGCAACAAAATCGGCATCATGGGATGACCTCAAAAACTGCGCCGCATAAACAATGAAAAAGCCACCTTGAAAATCGGCGATAAAAAATCGGTGATAAATGTCGGCGACAAACGTAATAAACCAATAGTCCGAACCTATGGCAATCAATAGATGTAGAATTTTTGCTGAAAAGTATACGGGCACACAATGATATAGCAAGCATCAACGAATAGCGGAAATAATACGAAATATGTTCAAAATGGTTGAAAAAGACGTAAACACTCAGTATAATATAGAAATGAATCTGCGGAAACATACGAAGACGAGGTGTGCCAAATATGTCTAATTCAATCAACGAAAACTATATTAGTATCGAAGATGCAGCGTTGTTTCTTAATATTAAACCAGTCACTTTACGCAAATGGATAAAAGATAAAAATGTGCCCGCTCACAAAATCGGTAAGCAGTGGAAGTTCAAACGTTCTGAGCTGGAAGAATGGGTAAAAAGCGGAAAGAGCGCTATGGAGTAATTTCGCTGATTTCGTAGGAACACTTAGGGAAGGAATATATATAATGTCGGTTAATATAAAATGTGTTGACTTGTTTTGCGGCTGTGGCGGTATGTCACTTGGCTTTCAGAAAGCTGGATTCAACATCGTCGCAGGTATTGATAACTGGAAATCCGCGATTCGAGTATATGGAATGAATTTCAATCATCCGATTATAGAGCAAGACCTATTGGATGTAGATGAGGCAGTTAAAATAATTGCGGCATATGCTCCCGATTTAATTATTGGAGGGCCTCCGTGTCAGGATTTTTCAACAGCAGGATATCAAGACGAAAGCCGTGGCAGGGCTATTTTATCAGTCTGCTATTCACAAATTGTCAGCAAGGTCAAGCCAAAATATTTTGTCATGGAAAATGTCGCAACAATTCGCAATACGACATCTTTCCGTAATGCTATTGCTAATTTCCATACAGCAGGCTATGGATTAACACAAATGGTTCTGGATGCTGCGTATTGTGGTGTACCGCAAACGCGAAAAAGGATGTTTGTTGTAGGAATGCTCGATGCTCCAGATAGCTTCTTAGATGAGGAGTTGCGCCGTAATTTATCTCAGACACCTATGAGTATTCATGATTATCTTGGTGATTCGCTTGGGATAGGCTATTATTTCCGAGTCCCGACAAATTACAGCCGAAGGGGCGTGTTCAGCATTTATGAGCCGTCTATGACAATCCGTGGGGTTGATCGTCCAATTCCGAAAGGCTATAAAGGGCATCCTAATGATCCGGTCCCAGTAGAACAGGTGCGTTGCCTGACCCCGAAGGAAAGAAGCTACATTCAAACATTTCCGGAGAGCTTCCAGTTTGTTGGTGGAAAATCTGATGTCAATTCAATGATAGGAAACGCTGTCCCGGTCAATTTAGCGAAGTATGTTGGCTCGGCCCTTATGAGGTATATAATGTCTAACGAAAGTAGAGATAACAATGAGGGTAATTGACTTATTTGCGGGTTGCGGCGGTATGTCCTTAGGATTTGAAAATGCAGGATTTGATATTATCGCAGCATTTGACAATTGGGATGCCGCAATAAAAATATACGAAAGTAACTTTTCCCACCCTATTTACAAAAAGGATTTGAGTAAAGACGATATCATACAGCAGCTTTCTGATATGCGCCCCGATGTAATTATGGGTGGTCCCCCATGTCAGGATTATTCTATAGCAGGAAAGCGAGAACTGGGTAATCGTGCAAATCTTACGATAAGGTTTGGAGAAATCGTAATCGCAGTAAAACCTATGTGGGTAGTCTTTGAAAATGTTTATAATATTGAACGCTTTTCGACCGTCACCACGCTGAAACAGATGTTGGTAGATGCTGGGTATGGTATTACCACACGAGTTTTAGATGCAAGCCGCTGCGGCGTGCCACAAAAGCGTCATAGGTTCTTTCTAATCGGTAAGCTTGGCGAAAAAAATGGCTTTCTTGATGAGACGCTTGTGTCCAACCTGTCATGCAAGCAAATGACTGTACGAGACTACCTTGGTGATGCCCTAAACACAGAATTTTACTATATGCATCCGAGAAGCTACCATCGTCGGGCCGTTTTTTCAGTAGATGAACCAGCTGCAACGATTCGTGGCATTAACAGACCGATTCCAGATAATTACAAACGCCATCATGCTGATAAGGCTGATATATGCGATGGTGTTCGTGCCTTAACGACACGCGAGCGTGGCTATATTCAAACTTTCCCGGATACTTTTGATTTCCCTGGTGCGAAAACAGATGTCGAACTTGCAATAGGCAATGCTGTTCCACCAGCTTTGGCCAAGTATGTGGCGAATTGTATAAAGCAGTACTGTACTGAATAGGAACAGAAAGAGGTGTGTTTATGTCGTATTTCAACGAAATATCTGATTATGCAACATATTCTGGGCATGAAGCAGATTTTCATTTCTCCTATAATGCAAACAGTGGCGGCGGTCAGGCTTTTTTAGGTGGTCGGTTTTACGATGAAAATGGTCACTTGACTTCTCCGGAAACTTTAAACGGGCGAATCGTTGCGTTTAAATATCTCTTCCGAACCGAGAATGGTGAGGAAGTGTCTGTTGTTATTGATGATGAAAAAGCAAAATATGAAGTTAAACCACGAGGAAACGGCTCAACATCAATGAAACTTGGCATCGGGACCGATCGCGTGTCCCCGAGTAAAGTGGTGTCAGCGTTTATGATGTTGCCTCCTACCTGCGGCGTGAAAACGCCAAGCAATTTGCAATTATCCATATTAAGTGCAAATAATTATTGGCTTCAGTCCATGTGGCTTGAATGTAGCACAGAAACCGAAACACCGACTGAAGCTATTTTCATCGTGAAAGATTGCGTTTTTGGCGGTGGCGTGAGCAAGGAAACTACGGATCGGGCAGGCCGCTATTTTAAATTAGACATTGAAAAGCGGATTGCGGATATTATTGCTTTATCTCACAAAACAGATGCTTTTCGCGAAGAAATCGCAATGGCGATTAAGCTCTTTGCTGATATTTATCTTGGGCATCGCGCATTCAATTATGAAGAGTGCAATCAGGCAACGAAATCCCTTATGGAATTGCTTGCGCAGGATTTTCCAGATGTCTACTCAGGTATCACAGATCCGTTGTCTGCAATGCATGACATTGTGATAAAACAGAGTCATGAAAATACTGTCGATGCAGAGGACACCTCTGTTGATAACGAAGCCGCCTTTAAGGATTGGCTGGCACGTCTCCCAAAAGCAAACGGTGAGCTATATTCTGAAAATACCAGAAACCAGTATATCAGTGCACTTAAATCTGTTGCAAACCAGTTTGCAGATACTATCGGCCCTTTTACCTCTGTTTTTGAGATTGCTGATGTGGAGACATTTAAGAAAGCTGCTTCTGCCATCAAAGGTCATGCTACATATGAAGAGTTCAACCGTAGCCGTGGCAATGGCTCCTTATCCGCAGGCCTCGATTTGTATCGTCGTTTTTTGGAAGAACGGAATCCAAATGATGGGGTAGAATATCTCTCTCCTGCGTGGTTCAGACTTGCCGCTGAAAAGTATGTCCAAGTGGATACGGAGTCAAATGCTCTGTATCAGCAGTTTCAAAGTCTGTATGCCCCGGAAAAACTACGTACCCTCTCTGACGATGACCTGTTGGGGTATATTTTTCTCGGCGTAAATGATCGCAGTCTGTGCAATGCATTAGAGTTCGATGCCCAATATACACAGTTTGGCAGCATCGCTGGTGGCACCGCATACAAATACAATCTGTTCTACAGTAGAAATGAAGAAACCTGGAAGACCTCCTTCGGTGAAGGTGGGCAGCGTTCCGTGTCTCAAGAAGAGGCTCTTGAAATTGGCAAGCAAATCCGTGATGCTCTGGTGGCCGGTGCGGATGTTATCGCAAACCATGAAACACTTGCGACGGTCAACGACTACAATGCTCTACTGAATGAGTTGAACGCTGTCATTCCGCAGTATATCACCAAAATGTGGTTCTTGAAGTATTACCACATGATGTTCCCTCATATCCTGCCCAACTTTTACAATGAAGCATGGCAGAAACACATTCTCTGCAATTTGAACATTGTTCCTTCTGATGCGCAATTTATCCGTATGGGACAAATCAATGCTTTTGTAAATGAGTGTGGTATCTCAAACATCGTCTTTTCAAAAATCATTTTTGATAGTATAGGATCTCCAAAAACATTTTATCGAATTGGAACAGGCGACAATGGTATCTATTTTGGCGAGTGGCGACAGAATAACTACATTGCCATCGGTTGGAACGAATTAGGCGACCTCTCTGCTGCATACCAAGAGGATGCTGATAGCAAAGCAATAATCACCGATGCGTTAAAGAGCCAGTGGAATTATGATAACAGGCTGGCCTCGCGTAAATATGGCGAGATTAATAGTTTCTATTCGGCTGCAGCCGATACCACATACGCAGTTGCAATGGCAGGACAGAAGATTCTTGCTATCGGACTTGTGACTGGCGGTTACTTCTTTGATGAAGAAAAAGAATACGGTCACTGCCGACCTGTTCGCTGGCTCAAAGTTTTTGAGGAAGGAAAAACACTTCCTTTCGAGGGTGAAGGTAAGCTGACCACTTTCTATGAACTGAAAAACAGCGAAAATATATGCTACTTGTATTCTCTTCTGCATGGTCGTGATGAAACCGCTGTTTCTGTCACAGAAGAAGAAAATGTTGTAGCGCAAATCCGCCCGATCAGCTTCGCTACAGGTCTGAGCAGTGACCAACCCCGTAACCGTATTCTCTTTGGTGCCCCTGGTACTGGTAAGAGTTTTACGCTGAATCACGAAAAGGATCTGCTGCTTGCAGATGGTGGTGAGTACGAGCGCGTGACCTTCCACCCAGATTACTCCTACGCTAATTTTGTCGGTACATACAAGCCGGTGCCCTGCAAGGACAGCGATGGCAAGGACGCCATTACTTATTCCTATGTACCCGGTCCGTTCATGCGCACCTATGTGAAAGCCCTTCAGAACAGCAGAACTGATGCACCCAAGCCTTTCCTGCTTGTAATCGAGGAAATCAATCGTGCCAATGTTGCTGCCGTGTTCGGTGACGTATTCCAGTTGCTTGACCGTGGTGATGACGAGGTTAGTGAATATCCGATCCAGGCATCCGAGGACATCAAAAAGTATCTGGCAGAAGAACTCGGCGGCAACCCCGACGATTACGCTGAAATTCGCATCCCAGACAATATGTTCATCTGGGCTACCATGAACAGTGCTGACCAGGGCGTATTCCCGATGGATACCGCTTTTAAGCGCAGATGGGACTTCACCTATTTGGGCATCGATGACAGTGAAGCCGGAATTGTTGGCAAAAAGGTTGTCCTCGGTCAAGGCGATTATCGCCGTGTTGTGGAGTGGAATGCTCTCCGCAAAGCCATCAACAATGAGCTGCTCACTTATAAGGTGAACGAGGATAAACTGATGGGCCCGTATTTCATCTCCAAGAAAAATCTGCCGGAGGGTGAAATGATTGACCCTGCCGTCTTTACCCGTATATTTAAGAACAAGGTCATTATGTACCTGTTCAATGATGCCGCAAAGCAGAAGCGCATTACTCTGTTCGGTGGCTGCGATGAGAAGGCAAAGAACCAGTATTCCAAGATTTGCAGAGAATTTGACACCAAGGGTGTTTACATTTTCTGCGAAGGAATCAGTAGCCAGTTTATTGATAATGTCCCAGAGGATGATGGAGAATGATTTCAGTATTTTTACGAGAACAAAAACGCTATACCCAGGAAGACCTGGTTAAAGAGTTTCGTTGCTCCGAGGAAAAGACTGTCCGCATTCTGAAACGACTGAAAGAATATGGCGTTCTGAAGGCCGTAAAAGCAAATGACACACAGAAGGACCTTACCGATTTGGTGGACGAAGACATCGAAATCGCTGATGTTGAGGTCGGTGAAAACGAATATCTGTATGTGTTCACTTTTGTGGGTGTTATTACAATTGAGGGTCGTGTGTTGAAATGCTATCCGAAATATCTGCTCGATGCCACGGCCCCCAAAGCAGAACTGAAACAAGTGCTGAAGGTTCTGGAAAAGTACAATTCCAAGGAACAGATCATTCGTATGTACAACGATACGAGCGACAGCAGTGCATTTAATATGTTGGCTGTTATGCTGTTCCTCCTCCAGGATTATTTCGAGTATGGTGCCTACACCAACACGCAGGACATCATTGAATCCAACGGGTCCGGTGACATTCTTTGGGATAAGACCATCAACGAAACTTTCACTCTCTTAAGCAACAATCGGCCGTATTACCCGGAATTGCTGACCATGAAGCGTGTGAATGACGATTTCGATTTCTTCAAGCGTCTACATGAGTGTATCCTCACTCATTGCACGGAGGAATTGAGAGATGCCGATCTGTTGGATCTGTTCGATATTATGGGTGTCGATATTTCCGATGAGCATATCGAGGACTTTGGTGACAAGGAGTATGTCCTGGAGCGCATTGTCAAAGAACTTAATGTCCAGTTCAATACCCGGAAACAGCTTCTGCTGAAAACGCTATATGCCTATATAGCCAACAGCAGCGCACTGGACGATTTGGACTGTTTCAGTATGTTCGGCACAAACAGTTTTAACCTGGTGTGGGAAAAAGTCTGTGCGGAAGTGATGGACAACCAATTGCAGAAACCTATCGGTGGACTGCGATTGCCTATGCCGTTGGCCGAGCAATACCGTGATATGCGGCATAAGAAACTCATTGACTTGATTGATAAACCGCAGTGGTCTGGGAATGCTCCAAACGGTGAGTTGTTTATAAAGCAGGCCGAGGATACGCTCATCCCAGATCTTATTTCCATCGTTAATGCCGATGGGAACTATCAGTTTATTATTTTTGATGCCAAATACTATAACATCCAATTGGAGCATAACAAAAAGTTGCGTGGTCAGCCCGGTATTGAGTCCATCACCAAGCAGTATTTGTACCAGTTGGCCTATCAGCCGTTTGTGGAAGCACATCAGATTGGCACAGTGCGGAACTGCTTCCTCATGCCGACCTCTTCTGCTGAAATAGTCGAAAAAGGAACTGTGTCCCTTGATATGTTGAGCAAGTTGGGGCTACAGGATATTCAGATACGCCTTCTTCCCGCGCAAACAATGTATCGCCATTATATTGAAAACACAAAGATGGATATCAGAACACTTAATCTATAAAGGAGCTCGGCAACTTTACAGTTTTGCAAACAATGCAAAATATTTACAAACTCCTGATAGATAGTTTTGGAATGAAGTAGGTGGTGGTGTAATGCCTTTTGACATTGTTCGAAACGATATTCTGAATATGCAGGTGGACGCCATCGTCAACATTGCCAATCCAGAACCTATCCTTGGCTATGACTGTGATACTGGCATTCATAAAAAAGCAGGCCCAGAGATCCTCCAAGCAAAAAAGGTTGGATCTATCGGCGTTGGGCAGGTTGTTAAAAATGAGCGATAAAAGCAAGCAATAAAAGATGACGATAAAAAGCGTCGACAAAAATGTGACGGTAAAAACTGACAATAACACCACACTGCCGAAAGGAGCTGGGACCGGCGAGTCTCAGCTCCTTTTTTCATACTGACTATTCCTTTTTCTCTGATCCATTCAGGCTGGCCCAGTGCTGGCGCAGCAGCCGTTCTACTTCTCTGCGAAGGGAATTTTGGAACATGACAGCCATAACCAATGCGCTAAGCACTGCAGCCACAGACTCCAGCCAGGGATATGCGGCCCAAAGCTGTTCTCCCCAGCAAGCAAGCGGAACACCAACAAGCAGCATAAACAGCAAAATAATGATGACAACGTCGGGTCTGCCGTAGCCTTCACGTCTTTTGATTTTGGCCCGTATCTGTCGAAGCGCACGGGCTCGGATATCCCGGATGTTTCTGGACGAACACTGTTTGTCCTGTGCGACGGATTCAGTGGACTCGCCATTGATGACCGTGCGGAACAAAATCTCCCTCTGCAGTTCGGTCAGTGCATGCAGGGCGTCATAGATTTGGGTGTCCAGATACATGAAGGGATCTTCATCAGAACCCTCTGGCAGATACTTGCTTCGGTCAAACCAACGTCTGTCATTGTAAATCGCATTGCGTACTTCCTCCGGCAGGAACGCTTCCGGATTGTAAGATTGGGGCTGCTTTATATCCACATCCTCCAGAGTATCCGGTGCTACACGCTTGTGAAAGTTCGCCTCGCTGTAGTAGAGCATATGCTCCAGCTCCTTCCACTCCTCTGGATGCTCCTTCACCCATTGGTCTGCGGCAGCGGTAGCTTCCGGGTCCATTTCATGTATCCAGCGCCAGTCAGACCGAAGTTCTTTGTACGACTGAGTATCTTTGAAGGACATGAGCTCACCACCCTTTCTGCGTTCACAAAAAATTTACGATTCCAGACCTTCCGATTTTGCGAATTTTCTCTAAGTAATAATAGAAGGACAATTTCACCCGGGTGAGGTTGCCCCTGGTTCGGTACGGCACGGTATCCGCGCCGACGAATCCACATGACCTTTGACAGAGCATCTATGAGAGCATGAGCGCTCTCCGCCATACGGCGATCCGCTCGGAAGGTCATTCCATCTCTGGCCGTGTTCCCGGGAGCACGGCCTCTTTTTATTCTAACACGGAGGAGGCGAAAAAGATAGTTTACAGATGAGGGCAAAGGAGGAATGTGGATCACACAGCACACCCGAAAAACAAAAACCGCCGTGACTGCGGCAACAGTCCGGCGGCTCGGCGCACACACAGGCACGCACAAATTTACTGATAAAAGTATATCAGGTAAACAGCAGAAAAGCAATGAAAATTTTTCTGTTCCCTGTGTGAGCGTCATCGGACTCTACGACAATACAGGAGGTATGAATTGAGTTTCAACAAATGGCCCAAGCGCAGCGCAGAGAAAAACTATTTTATGGTACCAAACGAGATATTCAGCGTCGGTCTGGATTTTCGTGAGATCTCCATCTATTCCTATCTGCTCCGGTGCGAGAATCGTAAGACCTACCAGTGCTACCCCAGTTACAAAACCATCGGTCATGCGATCGGCATGAGTGAAAATACAGTGGCAAAGTATGTGCGGCAACTGGAGGAGAAAGGTCTCATCTACACGGAGCCGACGATGGTACGAAGCAAAGATGGCAGACCCCTGAACGGAAATCTGCTCTACACCATCCGCCCTATCTCAGGTGTACTCGAAGCGTTCTATGAGCGGCAGTTCCGGCAGGCAGAGGAGGCTGCCGCCCGCTATCGTGTGGCAGAACTCCTCAAAAAGTCCAACGCACAGGGCCGCCAGAACGCCTTGTGTGCGCCTTTCCGGGAGGAAGAGAGTCCCAGTCCCAACCAGGGGGTTGAAACCGGATGTGAGCCGTTTTCGGAGGGATTTGAGAGGACGAAAGAAAAAGCAGGATAAAGGCATGGCGTCGCAGGCGTCGCCGCAGCCGCCACTTCTGCCCGCAGTGCGGGCAGTTTCGGACGCTTGAAGCTGGCGTCTTTGAGAGACAAAAAAAGCTCCGATGGCGTCAGCTTCCCCGAAAAGCCCCGTGTTGCAGGGTTTTTCAAGGATGTCTTACAGCAAAAAGGAGGAATTGAATGAGTAAAGAAACCAGAGAGCGCATTGCATTCCGGATGCAGCCGGAAACCAGAAGAAGGATCGAGCAGTGGTACGCCGCCGACAACTGCCAGAGCAAAAATGAGTTCATCGAGAAAGCCGTGAACTTCTATGTGGACCATCTGGAGATACAGGACAACCAAACGCTTTTGCCTATGGCGATCCAGTCTGCCATTGACGGCAGACTGAGCAGAATGGAGGACTATATCGCCCGCAGAGATTTTACCAGATGCGTGGAGCAGGACATGACCAACGGCATCATCGCGGAAGCGTTCGAGATGGATCAGGATGATCTGAAGCGCAGGCGGGCACAGAGCGTCCGGAATGTGAAGACCACAAACGGTCTCATCTCGTTGGAGAAATACGCACGCTCCCGTCAGGAGCAGGACTGGGATGATGATGAATGGCAAGACTGATCCTCAAGAGCCCTTATATCAAAAGCACCGGAGGAGCCTCCGGATACCTTCGCTACATCGCAACGCGGGAGCGGGTGGAGCTTATCCCGGATGACCGTCCGCCCACACGAAAGCAGGAGCAGCTCATCGCCAAACTGGTCAAGGACTTCCCGGACAGCAAGACGCTCTACGAGTACGAGGACTACCTGACGAAGCCCACGAAAGTCAACGCCTCTGCGTTCATCACGCTGGCGCTGGAAGCCAACTGGGATGCCATCCACGAGTCAGACCAGTACATGAAGTACATCGCCACCCGGCCTCGTGCCGAGCGCATCGGCGCACACGGTCTGTTCGGTGATGAGGAAACGGTCTCTCTGGAGAAATCCATGGAGGAATTGGAGCGCTACACCGGAAACGTGTGGACGCATATCATCTCTCTCAAGCGGGAGGATGCGGTCCGGCTCGGCTTCGATAACGCCGCGGCGTGGCAAAATCTCATTCGGGCGCACCGCAACGACATCGCGGCGGCAATGAAGATACCGCCCGGTGACTTCCGATGGTATGCTGCCTTCCACGACGAGGGCGAGCACCCGCATATCCACCTGATGGCCTGGTCCGCAAAGCCGGGACAGGCCTATCTTTCCAAAGAGGGCATCCGTCAGATCAAGTCCAAGCTGACCAACGATATCTTCCGCAACGAAATGCTCCATCTCTACGAACAGAAGTCAGAGTCCAGAGATGAGCTGGTGCGCCAAGCGCGGCGGGCGATGCTGGAACTGGTGCGTACCATGCAGGACAGCGTATGTGACCACCCGGATGCCGAGCGGCTCATGCTGGAGCTGGCGGCGCAGCTCGGAACAGTCAAGGGCAAGAAATCCTACGGCTACCTCCCCAAACGGCTGAAGAATCTGGTGGATGAGATCGTGGACGAGATGGAACGGCTCCCAGCCGTGAGCAAGTGCTATGACCAGTGGCTACTCCTGCAAGGCAAGGTGGCTGCCTACTACCACGACAAGCCCCAGGAGCGCATCCCGCTCTCACAGCAAAAGGAGTTCCGGCAGATCAAGAATGCGGTCATTCAGGAAGCGGAGCGCCTGCGCTTGGGTGAGATCGGCTTCGAGGAGAAGGGTCTCAATCAGCAGGACGAGCCGGAGGAATACCGCAACGCCTCCTACGACTACTGGACACTGCGGGATGAGATCCGGGACGAGAGCCTGACCATGGAGGAGCGCGGCGAAGCCGTCTCTGAAATGGAAAAGCTGGCGGAAAGCGGCGATATGTACGCCCAGTACCTGATGGGAAAGCTCTGGCGGGACGGTCCTCTGCTGATACCCAACTCGGCGAATGCCCGGTACTGGTTTGAACAGGCGGCGGAGCAGGAACACATTGTGGCGCAGTACTCTCTGGCCAAGCTGTACCTCTCCGATGATGTGGAGGTACGGGATATCCGGCAGGGAATGAATTGGCTGTACACCGCCGCGGTCAACGGAAGCAGCTACGCCATGTATCGGCTGGCCAAGGAACTACTCAAAGGCGATTTGATCAAACGAAATAGTGATGCCGCGGTGGAGTGGTTCACCAGGTCGGCGGAGAGAGGAAATCCCTACGCCCAGTACATGCTGGGCAAGCTGTACCTCACCGGAAAGGAACTCCCCTGTGATGAGGAACGAGCAATCCACTGGCTGACCCGATCCGCCGAGCAGGGTAACCAGTATGCCCAGTATCTCCTGAACCATCTGGAAGAAAACCGCCCTCCCTCTGCAATGCTGGCAGTCACCCGGCTGCTCCATCACATGAGCCGGGTGTTCCGGGATAACTCCGTTCCCAAGTCGCGCCCCGGTGGTATCCAAATCGACCGTAAGCGGCTGAAGAAGCTGCAGGAGAAGCGCATGGCCCTGGGCCACAAGCTGGATGACCATGAGGAGCAGTGGCCCAATCTGACCATGTAAGAGGCGCAAAAACTGGGCCGCAAAACAAAGAATTAAATCCTTCTGGGCGGAAGGTAGAAAGGAACTGAATGAGAAAATCCAAATACAATTCTTTTGACGAACTCCCGCTGATGCTGACCGTGGAGGATGTGTCCCATGTGCTGGGCATCGGTCTGGCCCACGCCTACGAGGTGGCCCACCGCAGGGATTTCCCCACCATCACACTGGGAAGCCGCATCATCGTTCCCCGTGACAAATTCATGGAATGGATCGACGAACAGGCCGCGAAAAAATCTGAAATATTTTAGTAGCTATTCCAAAAACTCTGTGGTATGTGTTTGTGTTAAAAAGGAGGGATCATAAATGGCAAAGAAACGAGCCAACGGCGAGGGCAGCATCCGCAAAAAGCCCAGCGGCCGCTGGGAAGGCAGATATACCCAGGGCATCGACCCAGTCACCGGCAAGGCCATCCAGGAAAGCGTGTCCGCCAAGACCCAGGCGGAGTGCAAAGAAAAGCTGGCGAAAGCCATTCGGGAAAACCGGGGCGTGCCGCTCAATCACACGGGCGACTACACCGCAGCGGAGTGGTGCCGCCTGTGGTTTGAAACTTACAGCAAGCCCAACATCCGCTACAACACCGCCAAGGGCTATGAAGGGATCATTGAACACCACATCATCCCGGCCATCGGCGCGATCAAACTCAAACAGCTCTCGTCCATCCACATCCAGAGAATGTATAACGACCTGAAAGAAAACGGCAGGATGCCCCGTGGGGCGAAACAGAATGACAAAGCCTTGTCCAACACCTTCGTGCGGCGTGTCCATGCGGTGCTGCAGGCGGCGCTGAAGCAGGCGGTGAAAGAGCGGCTCATCCCGTACAACCCCTGCGAGAACTGCCGCATCCCGCCCAAGGACAAGAAAGAGATGACCATCCTCCCGCCGGAGAAGATCGGCAGATACCTCCAGGAAGCGGAGAAGTACGGCGTCCTGCCTATGTTCTATCTGGAGTTGTCCAGCGGCCTGCGCCGGGGCGAACTGCTGGCGCTCCAGTGGACAGATTTGAATGTAAAAGAGCGCATTCTGACGGTGAATAAGCAGGTCACCCGCATGGAGGGCGAGCTGGATGTGACAGAACCGAAAACGAAAAACTCTGTCCGCAAGGTGGCGCTGTCGCAGCAGGCGGTCGACCTGCTGGTACAGGAGCACGAGCAGCACCCGGACAACCCCATCCTGTTCCCGTCGCCCCGCACGGGCGGCTACTGGAGTCCGGACGCCGTGTCGAGGATCAACCGGAAGCTGCTGAAAAACGCAGGCATCGAGGAGCACGTGCGCTTTCACGACCTCAGACACACTTTCGCCACGATGGCAATCTCCAGCGGTGTGGATGTGAAGACCCTGTCCAGTATGCTGGGCCATTACAGCGCCGGGTTCACTCTGGACACCTATACGCATATCACCAACGATATGCAGCGAGGCGCGGCAGAGAAGATCGGCGGCTTCATGGAATCGGCCACGGCTAAGCCGGAACCGGAACCGCCTGATCCGCCGGAGGAGAGCCGGTGCAAGGTGATACCTTTTGAAAAGGTAGTCTAAGTGAGCAAAGGGATTCCCTGGATCACTTTTGTTGTCCAGGGAATCCCTTTAGGATGTATTAGAAAACACTAATTACTAATATGGAGCCTTCAGTAATCACTTCGACTATCTTGAAATTCCTGCAATGCAACCCAAAACGGCGAAGGTTCTTTACTGAACCATCTCCCATATTGATTTTGCAAATTCTTTGAACGAATAAGAATACACGCTTTTCTTGCACGACTAACTGATACAAAACAAAGCCTTCGGGCTTCTGCCAGTTTTCTTGGAGTGTTATCATAGTAGCTGGGAAAGCTATCCTTTTCCATGCCCGGCAATATCACAACATCAAATTCAAGCCCTTTGGAGCTGTGCCTGGTTGTTAGGACAACTTGATTTTCTGGGATACCAAGCCGTGTTAGAAACTTAATCGTTAGCTGCGTATCGTGGCTTCGTGCTGTTTCGAGCAACTTATTGTAATTATCAATCTCGTCAGGATATCGCTCTGAAGCAGTAAAAGCAGAAACAATTCCCACCTTTTTGTCAAGATAGCATAACCATTCCGATAGATTATCCTTATAAACCTTACTTGCAGTTAAAGTTTGAAAAATTGTTCTTTTAAGTAAAAAGTAATCGTCTTCACTAATGATCCGCTTTTGAGAAATAAACGATTTCCAAGTTGAGCAAATTTCATCAAATGAGACGGAGCATTTATCCGAAACCCACTTTGCACAGTTTTGAATCCAGATAATAAGATCTGTTAATCTAAATGTTTGACGAGCAATATACGCCGGAATATTTTGTCTGGAACATTCTTGTGCCAATTCTGTTACTTGTTTATTATTTCCGACTAAAACTGCTATTTCGTGGTATGGTATGCCTTCTGTGTGAAATCTGGATATCTGCTCAATAACTCTTTCATATTGTTCATCCATCCCTTTGGAACATTCGATGAATTCCAGTTTGGCGTGGTAGTCTTGGAGCTTTCCAGAAGCAATATATCCCCGGCTACTTTTTAGAACATATTCCGAGGCATCTACTATTGTTTGTGAACTTCGATAATTGTTTTTCAGGTGAATGCAAGAAACATCTTGGCGTTGGCTTAATTCTATAAGGTAATCAGGAGCTGCTCCTTGAAAATCATAAATTGATTGATCTGCATCCCCAACAGCAAAAACTTTAATTCTTGTAAGATTTAATAGCGTTAAAATAAGTTCATGAAGCGGTTTTCCCAAATCTTGATACTCATCGACAATAATCCAAGGATACTTAGCCTCAAGTGCTTTGCGTACATAGGACTCATTTTTAATGAGTTCTACAGATTTTTTCACCATGCTGATAAAATCGAGATACTCGTTTTGTATCAAGAGTTCTTCAAAAGAGATGGCAGCCTTTAGTGCAATATCATAGCTTTCTATCGCAACACGACTAATTCCCTTTATATTCCTTGTGCGCTCTTTATCTACATCAATGAGCTTTGGAGTTCCCTCATAATTCTGAGAATTAAAGAGACGATTCTTTTCAGCTTCAGAGATAATCCGGATAGGCAGTGGTATTTTGTATTGCGGATATAGGGCTGCGAAAGGAGTAATAATTTCTGAAAGACAAAAACTGTGAACTGTACCAAGAAAAACATTTTTGCGCTTTTCCAACCCTAACTTTACTAACCGACTTTTGAATTCTCGGACAGCCTCCGTACTATATGTTAAACATGCAAGGCCGCGTGGTGGATAAATCATCTCGGCTAATAGTTGCATAACTTTCAAAGTCAAAACTGTTGTTTTCCCACTTCCAGGTCCAGCAATTACAACTGTATTATTTACAGCTTTATATGCAGCAAACTGCATGTCATCTTCGCTTATTTCCTGCAATTTTTTCTCAAAATAAGCATTCACCACATTCACCTAACTTTTGCAACAATCGCATCTATTGCATTCGATATATATTCTGGAATTATCGAGGCAGATATATGAGTGGCTAACCGTTGAGCGAAGCGGCCTTTACCGATTCCACTATAAGTTGACTCTATTTTGGAAAGGCACTTGTTATACCTTCCAGAGGAAAGCTCTGCAGAGAAGTTATTTTTTTGAACCTGGCCACCATTTGTTAGTTGATTAAAAATAGAACATAGAACATCTCGATCTGGCCCAGTGGCCTTTTTGAAGATATCCACCTCAAGTGTGTATTCACCAATATAAGTGCCAAATGTTTCAAAGTATTTGCGCTTTTCCTCATTATTCAAATGGATATACTCCGGATCAACAGAGCCTTGATACATTCGATAAATACGATCAATCCCATCAAAGCCCTTGCCCACATGGTTTGCATCTTCAATATCTCCAAAATGCTTTTTTTCATCAACTATATGATAATAATCACCATCAGTGATAATAACATAAGGAATACCAAGTGCACCTACGAAACGACAATACGGTTCAAAATTCGTAGAATTTATGTTACAAATCACTACGCCGAGACGATCAAGGTCGTATCCTTTGGCTTTTGAAAAACTGGGAACCAAATATTCTTCGGAAATTCCCTCCACAAAAATAATACCTTTAGCAGTATAGAGTTCGCCTCGTTTGACATCAATGTATCTTGTTAAATCCGCATAATCGTCCTCAGACAAATCAATGCCTGCTGTTGTTTTTACCTCGGTACCATCTTTTGTCGTAATTAGATGAACAAGAGACGTAATGGGTGCAACTGAGGATATATGTGTTGAGTGAGTTGTGATTATTACAGAGGTGTTAGTTTTGTTCATAATATGGCGATAGAGAAGCCGTTGATAAATTGGATGGAGATGCGATTCGGGCTCCTCGACAGCAAGAATGGTGATGCCATTCGCTGTTGGAACAAAATCCGAAAAGAACGCATATAGACCATCGTATAATGTGGCATCTTGCAGAGCCGCAAGATTCAAGGCGTAGTCATCGGAGCTGGCGGATTTTTCATAACTTCTTTCAAGTAAATGTTCATGATCCTGTTTTATCAATTCACGATATAAATCGCCGGATAGGAATGTTTTGATAGTATCATCTTCAATGAGTAGTAGAATCAAAGCTACATAGAGAATATTGTTGATTCCCAAACTTGTGTTGCCCGTTTCTCGGCTGTTAATTAGAGGTCGTAGGGCATAAAGAAGTTTAGTTGCATCGATATTCATTGTTTTCAGAGAAATACTGAACTCATCTGCACTAAAGGACACCATGTCATTCAATAACCGTTGCAGCCTATTCTCTAAATCATTTACTTGACCAATTTGTAAAGTATCTGCACCTTTTTCATCAAGAGCCTTTGATATCTCTAAAAGTACACTCTTGCTGACAGAATATTTTTGCTTAATAATTTGTGTTAGAGGAGAAGTTCGGGAACTTTTCATTTCTGCCTCAACATCACGGATGGCTTTTATCACACGAATATTAAGCATTTTTCGATCTTCATATGTAAAAGCCCTGCTTTCATCGTTTCCCTTATAGATGATGTAGCTATAGTCTGGTTTTGTAGCATCTTTTTTAAAAAACTTGTAGCTGATTTTTAATGTTTCTTTGCCTTCTACCATTACCGACGCATCAGCCAACTGGGCAAGCAAATTCTTATTATCCTCGAAATTTGCGAGATAGATCTCAATCAATATATAATGCCCATTATCCATAGGGTTTTCTATACCATCCCAAAAATCGGATTCTTCAAGCATTCTGTCTTTTTCAGAAAGCGTTGGATCAAGAATCAGTTGAAGTGCGTAAAGAAGATTACTTTTGCCGACTGCGTTTTCGCCAATTAATACCTGCTTTTCGCCAAGAGAAAAATCTGCTGAATGGAAGTTTCTAAAGTTTTCGATATGAACTCGACAAATATACGGTTGAGTTTTCATCCGGTTTACCTTCTTTCGCACGATCTTCCAGTTTCTTGTTCCAGCGGAAGTATCAATGATATACTCTTTGCTACATGTAGTGCAGTGAAGATATACACTATGCTCTCTAAATCCTGGAATGTTGTCATGCTCCTCGATAATTGTTCCTTTTCCACATGGACATTCGTATTCATAATATTCTGTGTCGCCAGCGCCTGCACCGTATCCTGAATGCTGTTCACACTTAGCAATAATTCTTTTAGTCCGCATATACATCTGCCCCTTTTTGCAAAAAAGCCGCGTGGGAGTACACCCACACGGCGGCCTTGGTGATACAAAGGCTCACCGTAAAATAATTATAAGGGATAATGCCGAAAAATTCAAGTTTCCGTCGTATCTGCGGCGAAAATACCGAGTTGCACCCGTTAGGGATTGGTTAGGGATTTAGCGGTTTTTGCCACTCTACCATACAAGGCTACAACGACAATTTTACCTCTCTGACCACAGTTGAAATGTGGTCAAGTGAAACTCAAAAACAAACTTTTAACGCAGAAAAACCGCCTAAAAAGGCGGTTTTTCAAAGAAAGGTGGTCGGAGTGCAGGGACTCGAACCCTGGGCCTCCTGCTCCCAAACTTTTGAATAAAAATTTTTCTACTTTTTCCGGTGCTTTATAGCCGTTTTTGCTTTATTACGGACGCTCTTCGCAACTCTTGACTCCACTGTTTCCGCACACTCTACGACTGTCTGTAGTCAAACATGTGGTCAAAAACCGCTTTCTGAACACCCTCGTGACAGGGGACAGAAAGCGGTTTTTCATAGTTTGCCGGAGTGCCGCAGACGAGTGAATCGACACTTCGGTTTGCCGCATTGTACCTCTGTCGGAGAGGGTAAGCAAGTCCTTTAAGCGGGGACAGGCGGCGCAGAATTTGCATCGCTATAGACAAAGAATACCTTCACGCATTTGCCTTCTGGAGATAAAACTCACTCTCCGCAACTCGTGTCACAAAATCATATTCCAGCCGTGTTGCCTTTGAGGGGGAAATATTGTAACGCTTAAACACAGAGCGAAAATATGCAAAGAACTCCCGGTCTTCCTCTGCCATCGGTGCAACCCAGCCATTTTTGGCACCATGGGCTTCGATTTTCTCCAACTCTGCCATACGCTCTTTATCCATGTCAGTTGCTCCCTTCGGTGAACTTTTGTCTGCCCCCCAGCGGGAATCGTTTGGGATTACCTGAATTGTAACTCTAATGGTAGGGGTGTGCAAGAGGTTCCTGGGAGGGGAGCAGCGCAAGGTGTGAGATGTCATAGACAAGGAACACCAGTAACAGCCACTACATTCCCTTAATTCGGGCGGCATTTTAAGGGAAAGTGTGCCGAAGTAAGGGGAAGCATCTGCTTCCTGCGAGGAAAACACTGTTGACTTTCATCGTGATTTTATCATGAATATTTTTCGATTAGTGCTCAAAGCGAGGGCTTCCCGCAGGTCGGGCAAGGCTTCTTTGCCTTACAAGTGGCACGCTCTCTCTGCTCTGTTTCGAATGCATCTAAAAGACCCTGCCAAAGATTCGGATTTGGCTCATGCTCTGCATAGTCTTCAAGGTGCCGCCTGATATCATCGGCAGCCAGTACGAGAAACTTATCATCCAGAAGCTGAAGATGACGCTTGATATAATCGGAGACCACCACGGGCATGCATGTGTTTCTGCCCATCGCATACCGCATTGCCGACAGCAGGATCAAACGAAGGTCAGAGTCGCAGATCGGGGTGAGCAGGTCCTGAGGGAACAGCAGAAACTCTTGGTCATTATTCAAGAATATGCGCAATGGTTGCTGTTCCTCCGTTACCAGATTCAATAGACTGTTGGCTTGATCCTTCAGCTCATCAACGGTGATCAATTCATAGTTTTGAAACGGGTCTGCTTTATAATTCATCATTTGACCTCCAATCAGTTTGTCCTTGCGATGAAGTGTTGGCATTGTATGAACGGAAAAGACAACCACCTGTTTGCAGTCGAGCTCTCTGAGGAACAGAATGGCAATATGCTGGACGGTATTTTGAACAACCTGCCGCCTTCTCCGCTCCCTAAGGGACCGTAGAAAAAGAAACTGGACAGAGTGAAGGAACTGCCCACTCACAAGCGGAGCCGGGAACGGGAGGAACGCTGACGGTTCGGCACAAGCGTGACAGATACTTTCATGTGATGGTCATGGAGAATGAACCTGTGTAGACACAACGACGCATGGCCGAGGCGGGGATCTATATGAGGAAGATGGTCCTGAACGGCTATATCCTCCATGTAGACCTTGCCCCGGTCAAGGAGCTGGTTTTACAGCGGCGGTGCGCCAACAATCTCAATCAGGTGGTCGTCCATGCCAACACCTTCGGCGTGTACACGGAGGAGATCGTCGGGCTCCAGCGGGACTATGAAAAGCTCAGGGACCGAGTGTCCGATGTGTTCACGGAGCTGTCCGCGCTGGTGGAAAAATGACTTTGCGAGGTGCGACCTATAGGTCTGAGCCCCGCCTTTTTATTTATATTAGTATCGATCATTTTATCTCGAGAGTCGTTCATATAAACTATTGCTTTTTGTATGTCCTCGTGCTATGATACAAACAACGTTGTTTATCATATTGTTTACAACGAGGAGGATATGAAATGGCAACCGCAAACGATCTTTTGGCTCGGGCTATAGCGGAAACAAAGCATCTGCATACTAATGAAATTTTTCTTGTACGAGATTTATTTAAAGGCTATGAATGGAACCGAATATCAAGAAGTGACAGATTGCTATTAGGGACTTTGTTCTTAAACTATGTTCACACCGCAGAAACCCGTTTGGAATCAATCGAAAAAACTTCCTCTGGGCAGCAAAAGTATAAAGTCAACGACAAGTGATAGTTTTATACGCTATCAGAATGACAACTATTCGAGAGGGAGGATTTGCCATATGAAAGCAGAATTATATAAGAGACTATTTCGAGCCATTTTTTCCGAAGATGTATCATCATTAAAGAAAATAGCCATTACGATCATTCAAGAGGAACGCAAACTCGGTCATAACATTCTTGCAGACTCTTTGGAAAAAATTTCAATTACTGAAAAGCCTAAATACACTCTGTTTGAGAGTAGAAAAAGCGAAAGTGGATTATCTGCTTTGCCAAAGAGTAAGCGCACAAATTCACAATTGGTATCGTATATTCCAAGAGAACAATTAAAACATCATATGATTTTACCGAACGAAGTTGAAGAACGCCTTCTTTCGATTGAGCAGGAATATGTAGCGCGCGAAAGGTTAAAAAAATTTAACCTCGTACCTAAAAGAAAAATACTTCTCTATGGCTCTCCAGGGTGTGGTAAAACGTTAAGCGCCGAACGAATTGCGTGGAATCTCGGGTTACCACTATTGAAAGTCCGATTCGATTCTTTACTTTCTTCTTACTTTGGAGAGTCAGCATCAAATCTTAGAATGGTATTTGATTATTGCAAAAGCGAACCTGTTGTTTTACTTCTTGACGAGTGTGATTTTATCGCTAAATCTCGCAGTACAACACAGGATGTTGGCGAAGTTCCTAGAATCGTCAATATGCTACTTACTTTGTTAGACGAATATGATGCTCCGGGATTGGTTTTAGCCACTACAAATTTGAAAGTGTCTCTTGATGAGGCTCTTTTCCGAAGATTCGATGATGTTATTGAAATGCCGATGCCGGGGAAATCAGAACGTAAACGGTTATTGGAGATGACCTTATCTGCAATACCAGTTTCTCCGGATATTGATATGGATGAAATATCAAATCAATTGGATGGATACTCTGCCGCCAATATTGTTTTGATTGCGCAACGGGCTGCAAAGATTGGTGTTCTTGCAGGGTGCAAAAAAGTATGTAAAGAACATTTTGTAAAAGCATTGGAAGAAAGCTCTAAATTTTAATCTGTAAGGAGGTACGACAATGGCAGAGAATAATGACTTTACGCATTTACCGCTTCCACTATTATTTCAAGGGAAACCAAAATTGCGTGGTGGCGGCGCAGTATCTGCTCAGACAAAGAGAAATACTGCTAACCGAATTGCTCACGGTGGCTATGTGAAACGTCGCTCTGCTGAATTGTCTCGTTTTTGGAAAGAGCGTCGTGCAGACCGTTCAGAAAACGCCTTACCTGAAATAGAAACAGGCATTCCCATACTGATAGAAATAGATCCTTCCGCTGATATTGATTTCCTACGTGGATTAGGATTTGAGATTGTTTGTGAGATTGAGGAAGGATTTATTATAGTTGCTACAGAAGATGTTGACCTTTCAGTTTTAAATGCGAAAGCAGATGCTTTTGTTGCAAATGTAACGGCAAGGTGCAATTCACCAGCAAAAGTTTATGCTCTCTGTGAAGATGGTGATAGGCTTAAGAGAATTTTGTCAAAAGAACTCTATGCAAAATGGGCAACAATTTCACCAGATGCAACATATGTTATCGATATTGGCGTTAGTTGTTGTGGAAACATTGAGCTGCCAAAACGGCCCGATCGAAAAGATGGTGAAGCCGATGAACACTATTCTATTCGTGAACAACGATGGACAGAAAGGTTTAATGCTGCCTATATGGTTTGGGACGAAATCAAGATGCAGCGAGAGGAAACAATAGAAAGTTTTGTTTCTGATTATAATGGTGAAATTATGGAACTTGCTGATGGTACATCGGAGATAGCCGATTTACCCGACAGTTTTTCGGCACGCTTAAGAATATCTGGTAAATGTTTGTTTGACTTAGTGTTGAATTTTGCGTATATATTTGAAGTATCCGAAGCTGAGACAATAGCTATGGGAGAGGCTCCCCAAAATAGAGACAATCTCATCGAAACCGTACAGATTAAGGCCCCTACCCAATCCGCTCCCATTATATGTGTAATGGATAGTGGTATTCAGGAGGAACATAAGTATTTAGCACCAGCAATTTCTAGTGACGAATCTATCAGTTTGCTCCCCAATAATACGGGTACAAGTGACGAAGTTGCTGGAGGAGGACACGGGACACGAGTGGCTGGCGCAGTCTTATATCCAAAGGCAGTTCCTTTAGATGGAGTTTATCAACTTCCTTGTTGGATTCGCAATATGCGAATTCTTGACGAAAACAATTGCCTGCCCCAAAATGTGTATCCGCCAAAGGCAATTGCTATTGCTGTGCAGAAATATAATGTTGAGAACCAAATCCCAACCAAAATATTTAATCACTCCATTGGTAGCCGCCGATCTTGTGAAATGAAACACATGACGCCATGGGCGGCCGAAATTGATAGTCAGTCTTACAATCATGACGTCTTGTTTATACAGGCAGCGGGGAATATTTCCACAGATGTCATATCAGCTTATTGGCAGGCGGGGTATCCATATCCTGAATATCTTGATAGAGAGTTATGTAGAATTTCAAATCCAGCGCAGAGCCTACAAGCAATTACCGTAGGATCCGTGTCGGCAGATGAGTTAGAAACTGATGACTTGATCGCGTTAGGAAAACATATGGAGGTCTCTTCATTTTCACGCTCAGGACCAGGTATTTGGGATGTCTTAAAGCCAGAAGTTGTCGAGTACGGAGGGACTCACATGTATAATAAAGGAAGTGTCCCACCTCAACTTACAACACCTCCGGAAGTATGTCCGGAACTAATTCGTAAATCTCCAGAAGGTCCAGCTTTTGCACGTGATGGTGTTGGCACGTCTTTTTCAACGCCAAAAGTCACTTATATTGCATCACAGGTTGAGAAGGCTTTGCCAGAGTCTCCTGCGTTGTTGTATAGAGCGTTAATAGCCCAATCTGCCCGGTGGCCTAAGAATATCAATGAGGTTAGTAAAGAAGAATGTGTTTCTACATTACGCCATATAGGATATGGTGTTCCAGATGTCGAACGTGCCACTCACAATGACGAGTATCGAATAACTTTGGTAACACCGTCCCTCATGGAACTTGGAGACGATGAAGCTCATATTTTTCAAGTTCCTATTCCAGAAGAATTATCTAATGTTGGTGAAGATTATGACATTTTGGTCGAAGTTACCCTGTCTTACGTAGCGAATCCTCGCCGGACTCGGCGTTACGTAAAAGGATATTTGTCAACATGGCTAGACTGGTGCTGTAGCCGGATTGGAGAGAATGCGGATACATTTGCTCGCCGTATCTTTGAAACGGGCGCTATCATTGACGACGATGGCGATTTTAACTGGGTACTTGGAGAGGCAACCAATCGGGGGGCGGCGGAAGGATATTCTCGAAAAAATGGTACTCTTCAAAAGGATTGGTGTATAATCAAATCCAATCAGTTGAGTGATGCTTTTTGCATTGCGGTTCGCGGGCACAAAGGTTGGGGAGGCTTGTTTAAAGCAAAATATTCGTTAGCTGTCAGTTTTGAGGCTATCAATCAAGATATACCAATCTATGAACCGATACGGACTGAAATTGAATTGGCTATTGAAAATGGAGAAATCGAGGTCGAAATGCCAGAGCACAAACAGTAATATCTTTATTTGGAGGAGAGTCAATCGACTCTCCTCCATTTTTATGGCTAAGTTGGTCCGAGGTGCGCCGGAATAAAATTTACTATCTGGACGATTGGGAGAATATCAGCTTTGAGGACAAGTGAAAAGCCGCTGACGGTTTGATTTCTTCAATCAGCGCAACCAGCAATTATGTAAAGATAGAGTGGGAACTCTTTTTACTCTATCAAACCACTTGTTTCTTTATACCGCTTGTAGCCCCTTATCCACAGTTTCTTTCACACTTGAAAAGAAATTGAATAGAGTCGGAATTCGTGCGGATTTATCATTTTCTTGCTTTTCCTGCCCGAATGTGCTATCATTATAAACAACGCTGTCAAGTGTTGGAATAGGCCTTGGCAGTATGGCTGCAATAGACCGAATGCTCTGCCAAGCGGCAGAGCATTTTTTGTATATCGGTACGGAGGAGATATTTTATGTCTGTGAGTTATAAAAAACTCTGGAAGCTGCTCATCGATAAGGACATGAAGAAAAAGGACCTGTGTGAAAAGGCGGGTATCAGCCCAGCATCAGTTACCAAGATGGGACGGAATGGACATGTTACTACGGAGATACTCGTGAAGATTTGCGCAGCGCTGGATTGCCGGATAGAGGATATTGTGGAGATTGTGCCGGATAAAAACGACTAATTAGATTCATCCTCATTTTTTGAACGAATTTCAAATGACTATAAACTCTTCGCAAGCATGAGATATATGGGAGGAAAACACTATGGCTGGAAATACAAGCAATATCGGCTTTGAAAAACAAATCTGGGACGCGGCTTGCGTCTTACGCGGGAACATCGACGCATCCGAATATAAGTCGGTCGTTCTCGGACTGATTTTCTTGAAATACATCTCTGATCGCTTCGAGGCAAAGTACAAGGAACTGGTTGAAGAAGGTGATGGATTTGAAGAAGACCAGGACGAATACACTGCCGAAAACATCTTCTTTGTCCCTGAGAATGCACGATGGAGCGCGATTGCTGCTGCCGCTCACACGCCGGAAATTGGTGCAGTGATTGATGATGCAATGCGCAGTATTGAGAAAGAAAACAAGCGCCTCAAAGATATTTTGCCTAAGAACTTTGCCCGTCCGGAACTGGACAAGCGGCGTCTTGGCGAAGTGGTTGATCTCTTCACCAACATTCAGATGATCGAGCATGGAAACAGCAAGGACATTCTCGGTCGCACATACGAATATTGCCTCTCTAAGTTTGCCGAACAGGAAGGTAAACTTGCTGGTGAATTCTATACTCCCTCTTGCGTTGTGCGTACCCTCGTTGAAGTGTTGCAGCCGTTCAATGGGCGTGTTTATGACCCATGCTGCGGCTCTGGCGGTATGTTCGTTCAGTCCGCAAAGTTCATCGAAAATCACGGTGGCAACATCAACAAGATTTCCGTCTTTGGTCAGGACTCCAACCCGACCACATGGAAGATGGCGCAGATGAATCTTGCCATTCGTGGTATTGAAGCTGACCTTGGCAAGTTTAATGCGGACACGTTCTTTAACGATTGTCACCCGCAGCTCAAGGCAGACTTCATTATGGCAAATCCGCCCTTCAATCTCTCCGGCTGGGGCGCGGATAAACTCGTTGATGATGTCCGTTGGCAGTATGGTACGCCTCCTGCTGGCAACGCCAACTTTGCATGGTTGCAGCACATGATCTGGCATCTCGCGCCGAATGGTCGTATCGGCATGGTGCTTGCAAATGGTTCGCTTTCCTCGCAGTCCGGCGGTGAAGGCGAAATCCGCAAGAACATTATCAACGCTGACCTTGTGGACTGTATCGTCGCAATGCCGACGCAGTTATTCTACACGACACAGATTCCTGTATCACTTTGGTTCCTTGCAAAGAACAAGAAGCAGAAGGGCCAGACGCTATTCATCGATGCACGGAAACTCGGTACTATGGTTACGCGGAAGCTGCGTGAGCTGACAGATGAAGACATCAAGAAAATTGCTGACACCTACAATGCCTTTGTTGATGGAACGCTCGAAGATGAAAAGGGCTTCTGTGCTGTTGTCACTACGCAGGACATTGCAAAGCAGGATTACATTCTCACTCCGGGACGCTATGTTGGTATTGAGGAACAGGAAAATGACGGTGAGCCGTTTGAAGAGAAAATGGGGCGTCTGACTTCTGAACTGTCTGAACTTTTCACTAAGTCTCATGAGCTTGAAGCTCAGATCAAAGAACGATTGGGGGCGATTGGATATGACATCTGAGTGGCATGAGGTGCCGTTACGAGAGCTGGTCGGGTTTATTTCCAAAGGGATTGCTCCTTCGTATGCAGAAGAAGCATCCGAGACAACCATTAGAGTTCTCAATCAAAAGTGCAATCGGAATTTCCGAATAAGCTATGGAGATTCAAGGTTGCATGATACCATGAAAAAGAAAGTCTCTCCTGAACGATATGTCAAACCCGATGATATTCTGATCAATTCGACAGGCGCGGGAACCGCTGGGAGAATTGCGCAAATTGAAGATGTCCCGTCCGCAACTACAATAGACGGACACATGATCCTTATCCGTTCAAACGGAAAGGTAACGCAGAAGTTCCTTGGTTACGCTCTTAAAGCGCATCAATGGGAAGTCTTGCAGTTGGATGAAGGCTCTACGGGACAAACGGAACTAAACCGTGACCGCCTGTTAGATGAAATTATGATCAACTATCCCGTGTCATTTGACGAGCAGAACGCCATAGTAGGCACACTTGAATCTATTGATAGGAAGTTGATTGTAAACGAACAGCTAAACGATAATTTAGCGGCTTAGAGCTGGACAGCAGACGCATCGATCTCGCCGGACATCAGTTTGGGCAATAGAGTGTCCCGTACAAGGGCAAGATGCTCATTTTCCATACCATTGGCATAGATTTTCGAGAAAACTGTTTGGCATACGGCATCGAACTTCTCCACCAAACCCTCAGGTGCAATGACAATAGGCTCTGTTTCAATAAATCCATTGATGTCAAGATTTTTGATGCCTGTCGTTCCATTTTCGTAGGAAAAGAAAATGTCCCTGTCATAGAGGTACTGCCAATAGTAGTACACATACATACTGTAACCAGCACGAGGTTTAAGGGCTTTGCAGAAGTTTGTGCAAACCATTCCCTTATCATATCGAGCAAGCAAAGCGTCTGATACTGCTGCGGCGCGCCCAGTAGATTGTGTCGGGCTACCACCAGAGATTTCAACAACTATATCTCCGTCAACAAGCTGCTTAACAGCATAGTTCTTTGGCAAGATATAGCGTGTGGGCATTTTCCCCTTATTTCCTGCGCGTACTTCCGGAATATCTGCTCCCCGAATACAGTAAACCATCTCTGTGTTGTTGCCAGAAGGAGAATCTTTGCCCCAATCTCCGCTGATAGTCTTTTCAATGAGATTGGAGAAGGTGCCTTCCTTCCATGATATAGCGTCAGGATTATCAACAAACCACTGCTTAAACAGCGCTTGAGCTTGCTGCTGTAAATTATCGTTTACCGTTTTAATAACTCTCACCAGTGGCGAGAGTTTTACAAAAGGGACTGCCACTGAATGTCGTTCTCTTACCTCGAAAGGAGACACGACAATGACAGAACAACTCATCACGGAGATACAGCGAAAAATGCTGCCGTATCTCAACAACGAACAGCTCATGCACCTTCGGGATGCAATGGCTGAGACATTGGAAGGGGCAACGATCACATATGATGGCAGATCAAATTCCGTAGCAGAAGAGACGGATGCAGTTGAAGCATTTATCACGGCAAAGCGGATTGAAGGCTGCTCGGAGAAAACTCTGAGCTACTACCGGAAGACGATTGACGCTCTAATTGTCGGAGTCAGAAAGGCTGTGCAACAGATTACCACAGATGATTTGCGCCGCTATCTGACAAGCTATCAAGTTCAGCGTAGGTCGAGCAAAGTGACCATAGACAACATCCGCCGGATCCTGTCCAGTTTCTTCTCATGGCTTGAAGATGAGGATTTCATTGTGAAAAGCCCGGTACGCCGGATTCATAAAGTCAAGACCGCAAAGGTGGTCAAGGACACCTACACCGATGAAGCGTTAGAGCTGATGCGCGACAACTGCAAAACGGCACGAGACTTGGCGATGATTGATCTTCTTGCTTCCTCTGGAATGCGTGTTGGTGAGCTGGTCACGCTAAACCGCGAAGACATCAACTTCAACGAACGCGAATGCGTTGTTATCGGCAAGGGTAATAAAGAACGATTGGTCTACTTCGACGCAAGGACGAAGATCCACCTCCAAAACTACCTTGAGGGCAGAACAGATGAAAATCCGGCATTGTTTGTTTCCCTGAAAGCTCCCTTTGACCGATTGATGATCGGCGGAGTGGAGACACGCCTCCGGGAATTGGGAAATCGTCTGAATATTCCGAAGGTTCATCCCCACAAGTTCAGACGAACTCTGGCTACTACTGCCATTGACAAGGGAATGCCCATAGAGCAAGTCCAGCAACTCTTAGGACATCAAAAAATCGACACCACCATGCACTATGCGATGGTGAAGCAGCAGAACGTGAAGCTGGCACATAGAAAATATATCGGATAGGATGGTGCAGCAATGGCTATTGTTAAACTGGCTGAGGTATGTGAAAAGATCGGAAGCGGTGCAACGCCGCGCGGAGGTAAAGAGGCGTACTGTGATGAAGGCATCTCATTAGTGAGAAGTCAAAATGTTCTTGATTTTAACTTCTCGAAAGAGGGACTTGCTTTTATCAACGATGAGCAGGCAAAAAAACTATCCAATGTTGAAGTCCATTCTGGCGATGTTCTGTTGAACATTACCGGAGATTCCGTTGCACGAGCCTGTCTGATGGATGATGACTATTTGCCAGCACGAGTGAATCAGCACGTTGCCATTATTCGCGGTAATTCACATAAGATTATGAATGGTTATGTTCTATATTATCTGCAATGGCGGAAAGAGTATCTGCTGCAACTTGCATCTGCTGGAGCTACAAGAAATGCTCTAACCAAAGCAATGATTGAGCAGTTAGAACTTGATCTGCCACCGCTTGACAGCCAACAACAGATAGTTGCGATACTTGATTCTCTTCAAAGCAAGATTCAGCTTAACCAAAAGACAAACGATAATTTATATGAGATGGTCAACGCTTACTACACATCACTATTCAAGGACGTTGAATGCGAAATGACCACCATCGGCAACTATGCCGAACGTATTTACAGCGGTGGAACTCCGACAACCTCTAATGCAGCGTACTGGGGTGGCGCGTTTGGCTGGTTTTCATCTGGTGAGACCCGAAATCGTTTTGTGATCTCAACTGAAAAAAGCATTACGCAAACCGGCATCGACAATTCATCTACCAAACTTGCTGCAAAACACGATATTGTCATGGCATCTGCTGGTCAAGGTTTTACGAGGGGACAGACATCCATGCTATTGATTGACACCTACGTCAATCAGTCTGTAATCGTCATTCATGCTGATAGAAAAATCCTACCCTATTTGTTTTGGAATTTGGCAAATCGGTATGAAGAACTTCGCGCAATCTCAGACTCAAGTAGTATTCGAGGAAGTTTAACCACAAAGATGATCGCTGCGTTTGAAGTACCCCTTGCAAACAACGATGTAATTCAAGCTTTTTCTGATTTCGCGTGGGCTGTCATCCCTCAAATTGAGAATAATCTCCTTGAAAATGAGCGTTTGGCAGCATTGCGAGACTTGCTTTTGCCCAAGTTGATGTCCGGTGAGATTGATGTCTCCGCCGTCCAGCTCTAAGCCGATAAATTATCGTTTACGTTAGGAGAGATAAGATGAAATACTGCTTTTACTATGATGAGTCTGAGCATAGCAGGGTCATCAATCTCTCAACTGTTACTGGTGAGACATATTATGATGGTTTTCTGGCAGCTATTATCGGGTGGCGCAGCGATCACGAAACAGCTTTTGAACAGCGTTATCATGCTTTTGAAGAAAAACACACTGACAGAAAGAAAAAAGGGGAGCTAAAAAGCGGAACGATAAAGCCGAAGCAGTTAGTTCATGGATTTGCCTCTCTCAACAAAGCAAATGTAAAACTGCTTGGGGATTTCTTTTCCATCTTTGATGAGAACAGCTATATCTATCTGTTCTGTGCAAGCAAAATCGAATACGTTATCAGCCAGATTTTCAAAGGCTATCACAATAGCGTCTTCTTTGATATGGACGCCGCACGCTACTCGATAGTCAAAACGATAGTTACATACCGACCCACAGAGGTAATTGAAAGCCTGTATAAAAGCCCAGCGGAGTTTGTAACCGCATTAAAGACATTCCTGACGAACCGGATTAGGCGCAACAAAGAAAACCTCAAATTGAAGGCACAGGAAAACACAGCATTTGAAGCCGTCCTTTGTATCTTGGATGATGTAGATGTTCCGCAGTCCCTCGCGTGGGACTACCATTCGCAGTTTGTCGGGTTTGGAAATTTTCTGAGTAGCAAAGGCATTCTTGATTATTCAGTTCTGCTCGACAAGGAAGGTGAAGCAGGAGCCGAAAGCAGAACTCTTGTTGCCGCGAGAGAAACCGGATTGAAGAATTGCGACGAAGCGAACTCGATAGACCACTTTGGAATTAGGATAGCCGATATGCTGGTAGGCATCATCGGAAAACTGATGAAATCGCTGTATTATTCCTTGACACCGATGCAGGACAGTCCCCGCGTTGTGAAAACTCTTCTCAGCAAAGAGTGGTTTAGACTAACCGATGAGCAGTTACAGCTATACAAGCAGCTTTATCATATCATGTTCGAGATCAACAATGATTGGTATAAGGTCTATGCCGGTAATTATTCAGATGACCTTGTTAGTTTTTTGGGACTGCTGGATTTCATGAATCATTTCAATTCAGCAAAAGACATCGAGAAAGACTTTGATATGCAACCGGAGTATTGTAATAGCTGCATCTGCCAAAGACTTAAAACCCATTTTGAGCAGATGAAGAACAAGCTGCCTGTTGAGCCGGTGGAAGATCAAGAAAAGGATTTTTTCAGGAACCGACGCGGTGCAAAAGTATATTACGATGTAGACAAGCAACCCACTCTGGAACTCACCAAAGGGAAAAACGCCTTTGTAGCTCTATCTGTTGGTATTGCAAGGGGCGGCATTCCATTAGTGACTATTGAGGCATCGCCTGAAAATCTATGTTATAGGCTGCCTATACAGTTGAGCGAATGGGCAAAGACACTGGTTTCAATGGCAAATGCGGGAGACGATTTACTTCCTGCTGAGGTAGTCTTCACAAAAGTCGGAAACCGCATCTATGCGGATATTATATAGAGGGAGTTGAGTATAAATGTCGGGCTACTTTACCGAATCAAATTACGAGAATGCCGTCTTGCAGCTTCTCAATGAGGAGCTTGGATATAACTATGTCTATGGTCCGGACGTGGAGCGCGATTATCACTCTCCGCTTTATGAAGATGTCCTGCTGCCCTCTTTGCAGCGAATCAATAGGAACTTGCCTACGGATGCTCTAACGGAGGCAATCTATAAACTCAAGAACTTTGAAACCGGAACTCTCTTGCAGAAGAACATGGTCTTTATGGACTACCTCCAAAATGGTGTCCCTGTAAAATACTTTGACAAAGGTGAAGAACGCTCTACCCTTGTCTACCTTGTAGACTTCAAAAATCCTGCCAGTAACGAGTTCACGGTTGCGAATCAGTGGACTTTCATTGAGAACTCCGAGAAAAGACCGGATGTGATCCTCTTTGTCAATGGTCTCCCACTCGTCATTGTGGAGTTGAAGTCTCCGTCCCGCGAAGAAACCGACGCTTCCGCAGCATACCGCCAGCTCCGGAACTATATGTATGAGATTCCCTCTATGTTCATTTACAATGCGATATGTGTCATGAGCGACTTGACCACTTCAAAGGCTGGCACAATCACTTCCGGCGAAGACCGCTTTATGGAGTGGAAAACAACAGATGGCAGCTACGAGAATACGCAACACGCATCATTTGACACATTCTTTGTCGGACTGTTTGAGAAGACCCGCTTCCTTGACATCGTGAAGAACTTCATCTGCTTCAACGTGGATGGACAGAATACTTTCAAAATACTCGCTGGGTATCATCAGTACTTTGCGGTCAAAAAGGCGATTGAGTCTACAAAGCACGCAACCGTAACTGATGGCAAGGGCGGCGTCTTCTGGCATACACAGGGCAGTGGAAAATCGCTGTCTATGGTCTTCTATGCTCATTATCTGCAAGAAGCGTTAGAAAGCCCCACTATCGTCGTCATTACCGACCGTAACGATCTGGATGACCAGCTTTACGGACAATTCGCCCGCTGCAAAGATTTTCTCCGTCAAACGCCGCAGCACGCCGAAAGCCGTAAAAATCTGAAAGAGCTGCTTGCAAACAGACAGGCGAACGGCATAATCTTCACAACCATGCAGAAGTTTGAGGAAAGTAACGAAGCTCTTTCAGAACGCCGGAACATTATCGTGATGGCTGACGAAGCACATCGTGGGCAATATGGTCTCAATGAGAAGGTTGTGGTCAAGCAGAAGGACAACGGCGAAGTCGAGGCGAAAACCGTTGTCGGCACTGCCCGCATTATAAGAGACACGCTTCCTAATGCAACCTACATTGGATTCACCGGAACACCGATCTCCACAAAAGACCGCAGTACACGAGAGGTCTTCGGTGATTACATCGACATCTATGATATGACACAGGCAGTTGAAGATGGCGCGACCAGACCCGTCTACTACGAGAGCCGTGTGATTCACCTGAAACTCGACGAGAACACCCTCCATCTGATCGATAATGAGTATGACATTATGGCTGACAACGCCGATCCGTATGTCATTGAAAAGAGCAAAAAGGAACTTGGTCAGATGGAAGCAATACTCGGTGCCGACCAGACGATCAATTCCTTGGTAAATGACATTCTTGATCATTACGAGAATTACCGTGAGAATATCCTGACCGGCAAGGCAATGATTGTTGCTTATTCGCGTCCCATAGCGATGAAGATTTATAAGCGCATTCTTGAGCTACGTCCGGCGTGGACGGAGAAGATTGCAGTGGTCATGACGCAAGGCAATAATGATCCCGAAGAATGGCGTGAGATTATCGGCAATAAAGCACATAAGGACGATATGGCGCGGAAATTCAAAGACAATAACTCTCCGCTGAAAATCGCTATCGTCGTGGATATGTGGCTGACCGGCTTTGATGTTCCCTCCCTTGCTACGATGTATGTCTATAAGCCGATGGCTGGACACAACCTGATGCAAGCTATCGCCCGCGTCAATCGTGTCTTCAAAGATAAGGAAGGCGGTTTGATTGTTGATTACGTCGGTATTGCGGCTGCACTGAAACAGGCAATGAACGACTATACTGCCAGAGACAAGAAGAACTATGGTGATACAGATGTAAGCAAGGCTGCATATCCGAAGTTCCTTGAAAAACTCTCTATTTGCAGAGATTTGTTCCACGGATTCAGTTATGAGAAATTTATGACCGGAAGCGACCTTGACCGTGCAAAGCTCATCAGCGGCGGTGTGAACTTCATACTCGGCAAGAGTGTTGCAGAGTATGAGCTTCCCGACGATGAAAAGACACAGAATGTGTTTATCAAGGAGGCTCTGCTTCTCAAGCAGGCACTCTCGCTGTGTAGCAGCTTGATAGATGAGAAAACTCGTATGGAAGCAGCTTTCTTCGAGTCCGTAAGAACGATGACCGTGCGCTTGGTTTCAGGCGGTACCGGAAAGAAGTTTACGCTTCCGGAAGTAAATGAGCGCATTAACGAGCTTTTGAAGCACAGCATCAAGAGCGAAGGCGTTATCAACCTCTTCTCCAATGTCCAGACTGAGTTTTCGTTGTTCGATCCAAAGTTCCTTGAAGAAGTTGCAAACATGAAGGAAAAGAACCTTGCAGTCGAACTCTTGAAAAAGCTGATTGCTGAACAAGTATCTGTTTATCGTCGTACAAACATTGTCAAATCCGAGAAGTTCTCCGAAATCATTCAGAGTGCGATGAACCGTTACCTGAACGGAATGCTCACCAATGAGGAAGTTATTCAAGAACTACTCAAGCTGGCAAAGGACATTGCTGCCGCTGCTGCCGAAGGAGAAAAACTCGGATTGACGGCGGACGAGCTTGCCTTCTATGATGCTCTCACAAAACCACAAGCCATCAAAGATTTCTATGAGCATGATGAGCTTATTGCAATCACGAAGGAACTGACGGACTTGCTTCGTAAAAACCGCACAATAGACTGGCAAAAGAAAGAAAGTGCAAGAGCTGGAATGCGGCGCTTGGTCAAAAGGCTGCTGAAAAAGCACAAATATCCGCCAGAGGGCATGGATGATGCCGTTCAGACTGTCATGAGCCAGTGTGAAATGTGGGTGGATAACACGTAAATCAACAGCTTGTATTGGGGAGGGAAGAGATACCTATGGACGCACGAAAGCACTTAATTATCATAAAAGGAAAAGACCAGACGGACTCGGTCGCGAGCTTTCAATTCCATGACGGGAAGTGCGAGGTCGTCTATACCAGTGCGCCCAATAAGACATACAGCTTTCAGAGTAGCAATGTGGAGATCCTGCCTCTGAAAAAGAAAATTGACCCTGCGCAGGTGATTGTCATCGCAAATGGGCAAGCCATCAGCGGAATTGATGAGATTCTCGATTTCGGCGGGTATTATCGTATTGTCCGCAACGGAAAGAGAGATTTATCGTTCTACAGGAGCGAAGTGCAGTTCCAGCAGAATTGTCTGGCGGACGGTAAAAATCAAGAAGCATTCCAATATTTCAAGGAGACTGCCGCTGCAATCAGTCTGGTGGCGGAAAACGGTATCAACATTCTAAGCATGCAGTATGACAAGATCCAGCAGGTCAGCGAGGATACCGTGTTGGCAAGCTATCTTGCACCGCAGAAAGACGTCAAAATGCCCCAGATGCCGGAGGCAGTGATCTATCCGTTTGGCCTGAACCAGAGTCAAAAGGTGGCGGTAGAACGGGCGCTTTCCTCCAAAATCAGTATCATTCAGGGGCCACCGGGTACTGGAAAGACACAAACGATCCTGAATATCATCGCCAATGTTGTTCGCAGCGGAAAAACCGTGGCGGTTGTCTCCAACAACAATTCCGCAACGCATAATGTTGTGGAAAAGCTGGAGAAGAAAAATGCTGCTTTTCTGACTGCGTTTCTCGGCAGTCTTGCCAACAAAGAGAAGTTTCTGGATGCGCAGACCGGCGCCTATCCGAATATGAGCGATTGGGAAATGCCCCCGGAGGAACGACAGCAATTAGATCAGGAAACGACTGCACTCTCCAAAGAACTGAACGAAATGCTTAATGCCAAAAACCGCATTGCGGAAATCGAGCAGGAGTTCTTGCAGCTAAACCCGGAGCAGCATTATTTTGAGGAATATTACGCAAGTTACAGCGATGTGCCAATGGAGAGCTTGGACAAGCTGTCCTCGCAGAAGCTTCTTGCGCTTTGGATGGAATTTGAACAGCACGCAGAGCGTGAGACTCGCTTGAGCCTGTTGCAAAAAATCTCAATCATGTTCCGATTCAACCGTAATGCACTCAAATTGTTTATCCGTTCCCCGGAACAGGTCATTCCCTATTTGCAAAACCAATTCTATTTCGTAAAGAGGCGGGAACTGGAGGCCGAAAAGCAGGAATTGAACCGAAAGCTGGAGCGCTACGCTTTCGACGCGAAGATGGATGAGCTCACACAGAAGTCCCTGCGGCTGTTTCGGGCGGAGCTGGCAACACGGTATCATTGGCGGAATAATAGACAGTGCTTTGAAAAGAATGATTTCCGCCGGAATTCTGTGGAGTTCACCCGTGAGTACCCGGTGGTGCTCAGCACGACCTATTCCATTAAGGGGACGCTGAGCATTGAACATATCTATGATTACTTGATTGTGGATGAGGCCTCGCAGGTTGATCTGGCTACCGGGGTACTGGCCTTCTCCTGTGCGCGGAATATCGTGATTGTTGGGGACTTGAAGCAGCTCCCCAATGTGCTGACGGAGGATGACATTCGTACCAGCGATGCCATTTGGCAAAAGTATTCCTTGGATGAGCGGTATCGCTTTTCTACGCACAGCCTGCTGTCCTCTGCGTTGGAAATATGGCAGGACGCACCTGCTACGCTGCTGCGGGAACACTACCGCTGCCACCCAAAAATCATCAACTTCTGCAACCAGAAGTTCTACCACGGGCAACTGATCGTTATGACGAAGGATCATGATGAGCCGGATGTATTGACCATGTACCGGACGACTGCCGGTAACCACGCCCGTGGACATCTCAATCAGCGCCAGATCGATGTCATCCAGCAGGAGGTGCTTCCGCGGCTGCATCAGCAAAATTTCCAGAGCATCGGTATTATCACACCATATCGGGATCAGGTGACAGCCATCCGCAAGCAGCTGGGAGATACTTATGAGGTGGACACCGTCCACAAGTTTCAGGGGCGGGAGCAGGATGCAATCATTCTGACTTCGGTCGACAATGTCATCACAGATTTTGTGGATGATCCCCATATGCTGAATGTGGCGGTTTCCCGCGCGGTTCATTCTCTGGCTGTGATCACATCGCAGGACCCACGCAATGACCAGACCAACTATGGTGACTTGGCCCGGTACATCGAATACAACAATTTCGAGATCATCCAGAGTCAGATCTATTCTGTATTCGATATGCTCTATCGGGGTTATGCCGAGCAGCGCAGAGAATATCTGCAAAAGCATAAGCGGGTATCTGAGTACGATTCTGAGAACCTAATGCACTCGGTAATTCAAGAGATATTGTCCGATGAGCCTTTTTCCTCTATCGGCTGTGCGGTGCATTTTTCTCTTGCCACGCTGGTGAAGGATTATGCGCCACTGACAGAGGAAGAACGCAAATATGCCCGCAATCCGCTGACACATGTGGATTTTCTACTGTTCAATCAAATGGATAAGCAACCTGTTCTGGCGATCGAAGTAGACGGCGGATCTCATAAATCCGGGAGCAAGCAGGCAGAGCGGGATGCGAAAAAGAACTCCATTCTGGAGAAGTGCGCCGTCCCGCTGCTGCGCCTCCGCACAGATGGCAGCGGGGAAAAAGAGAAAATCAAAAATGCGCTAAAGAGGGACTGATTATGCCGAGAATTATCAGGAACGCAATCAGATGCAAAAAATGTGGAGAAGTCATCGAGAGCGAAACCGTCCATGATTTTAAGTTTTGCAGCTGCGGCTCCTGCGCCGTGGATGGCGGCCACGATTACCTTCGCAGATGCGGAAATCGTGAGGATTGGGAAGAGCTGTCTGAAGCGGAAAAGGTGGAGGACAACGGCACATTGACTTGATCCTGGGTGATTGGGAATTGGGGTGATAGGATGTCTCTTAAAATCCAGCTTTTTGAAAACCAACGCATCCGCACGGCGTGGGATGAAGAAAAGGAAGAATGGTACTTTTCCGTTGTCGATGTTGTTGGCGTACTGACGGACAGCGTTGATCCCACGGCGTATTGGCGCAAACTCAAACAACGGTTGAAGGCCGAAGGCAATGAAACCGTGACAACTTGGTGCTGTTGACAAAGTCTCGCAACAGCCCTCGCGGTATGTTATAATGAGGAAA
>OOCU01000062.1_pt1 | contig 138621 bp, 84 predicted proteins | sample 1671781 | NCBI WGS metagenome assembly OOCU01 (sample SAMN06348192, study PRJEB24527) | human gut metagenome | reverse complement strand
GTTCCATTATGACGGCGCCTGTAAGGGCGGTTCGCGAACCGCCCCTACCAACGACGCTACATTCACATCTGACAAACATTGAGCTCTCCCCCTCTCTTTCTATTGCTTTCTCCTACCCAACAGGAATCCCAGCAAATCCATTATAAACTGAAGTATTCCTCTCACCTTGTTACTGTTTCCATTCTCGCTCATACACTTTCTTTATTATTAAGATTATACACTATGGGGACCAGCGACCGTGCAATACGTTCCAGCATATTGCAATACGCTTCGCGGTTATCCCCGTTTACTTCACTGATATACCGGCTGTAAGCAATCTCACGGGCATAAGCTGCCGGATAATGGCTCACGGCAGCCGCCTGTTTGTAGACCGTCGTTATCAGGCGGGCAAAATCGAGGAAGCTGTTTTCAGGACGGTCATACCGGCGGAACAACAGGCCGTCCGGCTTATCCGGAACCGTCTTGCCGCCATGCCAGTAGGCATTCGCCACACCGTAGCCCGTCAGCCCGAAAAAGTTGTTGTAGAGGGTAGCCAGGGTGCTCTCGCCCCAGCCGGATTCGATGGCAGACTGCGCCAGGATAACCACCGGGTTCAGTCCGTACAACTCACCCGCCACACGTGCGGCGGGGAGGTACTTGCGGGTAAACGACTCTTTATCCATACACACAGGGGAGGGAAGGATATTATTCGATTACCGGACGGTCGTCTTCGCCACTGCCGCCACCTGTGTCCGTTTTCGGCTCATCCAATTTGAAACGCTCGCCTTTGGCTGTCGCGATCAGGTTGCGCAACTTCTCGCCGGGACGGAAACGAAGACGTGCACGATACAACATAGATGAAGAGAAATCATCGACCGTGACACTTCCAGAGCTGGTCTGCACTAACTGGAAGGTTCCGAACTCACCGCACTGAACCACTTCACCACGTGCCAGGAACAACAGGAGAAATTCTATCAAACGGTCGATCACCACCTTCACATCACCACTCGAAGCCGTGGAACTCTGTGCCACCAGGGCACACAACTCTGCGAAGGTACACGTCCCCGTCGCACGGGTCTGCGCATAGAAAAGTTTCTCCTTCCCTTCCTCTACATTCTTACTGAGGTTCTTCCTGAGAACCAAATGATACTGAAATGCCATAATCCAATTGTTTTTAGTTGATTATTAATGATATATCAAAGATACAACAGCCATGAGGGGCCCTTGAAGCCGTAGGTGACGGTACGTTACGAAGCGACAGTTTTTTTCGCAAAAAATATCAAAAAGATCATCTTCGAGAAGAAATAATTCATACATTTGTAAACTAACAATAATCATTAATTAGAAATAACTATGAAAAGAAAAAATGCAGACTATAAACAACCGGAAAATAGTTCTTCTACCCTGCAGGAACCTGTCGTTAACTATCATCCCAATCATAATAAAATCGACAATCAGCATTTTGCATTCATTTCAGAAGACGAACTGAGCACTAATTGCATGCCGCTAGCCGAATCAAAAAGGCTTTTATTGGAAAGAGTACACAAAGAATGAAAACCGATAAAAAACCCTCCTCAAATACTTGCTTTATTCATTGATTTTCCGTACCTTAGAAGAATAAAACCAATCTTCTCATGGAACAAACGACCTTCACGATACGAGCCTACGGGATAGGCGAACTTGCCGAGCTTTACAGCCCCCATCTCAGCCGTAGGGCGGCAACCCTGCAACTTTGGCGGTGGATCAATTTTCATGGCGTGCTGAAAGCCAAACTGCTTGAGCTGGGCTATCATCCCGGAGTCAGGAGCTTCACGCCAAGACAGGTGGAGTGCATCGTCCTGCATTTGGGAGAACCCTGAACGGTCACTGTTTTCCGTGGCTGCCACAGCTATTTGAAACCGCTGCTGCAACCACTCAAAACAGTTGCAGCAGCCACCGGAAACGACTGCAGCAGCCACCCAAAGTGGCTCGGGCAGCCACGGAAAAGAAATATATATCAAAAAGACAGGGCAGCGATGAAAAAGGCAGGATAAGGCAGCCTAAAAGCCCTCTCCGGAAACCTTTTCCGATCCGTTCCTTTTGTTCCTTGCGGCTTCGGGAGAGAGGGAACAAAAGGAACAGGCTAAAAAAGTTTCGGAAAACATCTTTTGCCTGCCCCATCCTCCCCCCGACTTTCAGAATGGTAGTTTCGGATCGGTCTGATCGTCTCCTATATCTTTCTCTTTATCTGTGTCTTCCGGATTTTCCGACGGATCGTAACCGAACCCTTTACGTCGGGCCTCCACCTGTTCGGAAGTCAGCTCGATCACCCTGTAAAGTTGCTTGCCATGCTTCTTCACCCACTCGAAACCCTCTCTTTTTAACATTTTTCCCATGATATTTATACCGGAAGCAGTCACCGGAAAACGTGTCCGCTCGGCAATACGGGTGACCAGTTCGCTACAGGAGAGCAACAACGGCATCTCGAAGCGTACCGGCTTACGGTAATAGGTATAAAGCAGCTCCAGCTCCGGGCTGACCAGCTGGAAAGGTTCGTTGTTACTGTTGATCTCCGCAATATCCGCATTGGCAAACCAAAAACAGAAACCTTCGCGAAACAAAGCCAGCGCCTGCGCATAAACGGCGGTATGGTCGACCGGCAGGGTATAGTCGATACGCGTCGCCTCGAAACAGAGGAAACGGCGCGACCCGGTGCGGTCGGTCAGCACCTCGCTGTCGTTGACAGTAGCGGCAAAGGAGGCACGACGCACATAGGTCTCGGCATTACGGGCATAGGGACGGCGTTCGTACACGCTGTTTTTCGTGATCAACGCCTTCAACTGATTCAGCTCCGTGCGGCTCTGCCCCGACAGCTCGTCGAGGATGATCAGGAAACAGTCGCTCATCATCAACGACGAATCCTTGGCCGTCGGGTCAAGGTTGCCCGAATAGACATACTGCCGCAACCGGGGAGGCACCAGGTTACGCAGCCAGGTGGTCTTGCCCAACCCCTGCGCACCGCTCACCATCAAAACCGTATGATTCTCCAACCGCTCGTCGCAGGCACAGGCAACGAGGGCAACCAGCCATTTTCGCAGACATTTCTCCCAATACGCCGGGCGGGTCGTGCAGACAGTAGCCGCCAATGCCCCGATCGGATCGGTCTGTCTGTCCCAGGCAGGCAACTGATCGAAATAAGAACAGAACGGATCATACTCCGGACTGAAATCGGAATGGATCACCGACCGCAGCTCGGAGACACTGCACAATACGCCCTCCTTCTGCAAGGCACACCAGACGGAGTTTTCCCAATAGTCGTTGACCGGCATAAACGACTCATCCGTACCCTTCGGTCTACATTCCACCAGACGGCGCACCACATTGCGACGCAGATCATAATGGGCGGACAAATGCTCCTGTATCTGCACCACATAACTCGCTCCTCTCCTGCCGGTCTGCAAAAAAGCGGTGGCATGCTGTTCATCGTGCGCATAGGCGCTGTCGATAACCGCTGCACGTTCATCCGCCGAGAGATCGGCAAAAGCTTTCGCGGCATAATTCACCACATCGGCCTGGTTAATGCCCAGGCGGTTGCAATGGCTGGCAAAAAGATGGACATAATTGTTACGGTTGCCTTTGTCGTAGGCATACTTACGGGTGGTCTTCTTGCGGGCAGAAGCGAGCAGGCGCACTGCTTTCGGATCGACCGGCGGCTCGATGAGGCCGATCCCTTCCGGCTCGCCGCTTTCGCCTTTCAGCCAGGGTTCGAAACGGGGAGAGATATACAACGTCGGATCGTACGACAACAGGCACAGACGCCCGATGTCGCTCCCCGACGCATCCGCCCCGATACCCAGCAGATTTTCATACCAATCCTTCACCAGGGTGTAGACCGCCTTATGGTTCTTCAGGGTGCGCTCCATGCGGACAGCCGGATAAGCGATGATCTTGATCCCGTGTCCGCGCGGACTGATCCAGCAGGCCACCGTATAGACAGCCTGGCGTGCCGTATCCAGCAAGCGGGCAAGGTCTTCTTTCTTCAGTTCATCGAAATCGAGAATCACCAGCGGGTTATAAGCAGTGATACACTTAGCCAGTCGCTGCCCCGCGTAGGTAGCCGAGAGGGTGACGGCAGGCAGCTCTTTCTTCAGTGTCTCGGCAGCGTCGGGGTTGCCCTTATCCATATACACACGGATTTGGTTGACTTTGGTGGCATACTTCCCGCTACGGATATCCTGCAGGACATCGATCAGGTTTACATCTCCTTCATTGCGCTTGAACCGGGCAAACTGTGTTACTTTCAGCATAATAAATTGTATTAAAGAGGTTGATTAACAAATGCTCAATGTAAGAAGTAAAAAGAAGGCCGCCTATTGTTTTATACTATTTTAAGGAAACAATAGGCGGCTTGAAAAATAAGGAATTAATAACCTAAGTGTGAACGACTTTCACGGTGTTCATCCATATAATTCCGTACCAGATTTTCGAGTGATCCGAGTGTCAGCGGTTCTTTCTTCGAGTCATAGCATATCTGAAAGACGGAATAAAGCGAGCGGAGGAAAGCTTTCACGGCATGTTTGTCGTTGACAGTCCATTTCCCGCTCATCAGCAAGGGGCCGATCAGCTCGACGAACTCTGCGCCGGTTCCGTTGAAAACGATCGTTTCTTCCACGACCATATCTTCGTTCCACATAGCGTTTTTCAAAAGCCGACACATATAGTTGTCGCTTTTCTTCACTTCATTCAATACGCTTTCCAGTTGTTCACACTGGTTCCTGAAATCTTGTGCCGCGTTTGTCAGTTGTGCGGCGTCCAGTTTTTTTTCATATTTGTTTGTTTTATAAGAATTGAATGTTACTTTTCTCTTGAAAGAAAAGTAACCAAAAGTTCAAGGCTGCACCGGCTTCGCTGCTACGGTGAAAGACTACGCTGTCGTCTGCGAACTCGCTTAGCTCAAACAGCGCAGCAGCCGGAGCATCCGCTGTAGGGGTAGTTCGCGAACGCCCCTTACCTCTCGACAGCGAACGCAGAATGCGGAGTAGCAAACCAGGTGCAGCCTTGATCTTTTGACTACTTTTGGATCAAGCCAAAAGTAGGTTCAAAATTTTCTAACAACGAAGCCCCGGCGGAATGAACCGTCGGGGCTTGTTTTTGTCTGTCTTTGCTCTTCACAGAGATCGAACAGAAGAACTTTATTTCATTACTTTAGTATTAATATCTACCGCTTGTTCGCCTGTCACAGGCTAATTGGTTCTTTGTGCGTTGCATGCAATATGAACCGCGCGGTAAACAATTTAGAATTATTTGATTTTAATAATTACTTATTTTACGATTGCTTTTACAGCTGCTTCGCCTTCTACTGCAACAAATACAACACCTGCAGGAACCGCAATAGTTGCTTCACTGGAAGAAATCACTGTGTTAGCAATTGTCTGACCGAGAAGGTTACTGATAGCAACTTTCTTGCCTGCTGCGTTTTTCACAACAACAGCACCCGAAACAGCTGTTACAGAAACTGTCTCTGCAGAGATAGCAGGCTCATTGGCTGTCGGATTTTCAGCAGTCTTTTCTACGTTAAAGATTTCTGCCTCATTAGCCGCATCAGCAAATGCTGCATAGGAAATTACAGGAACACCGTTCTGGATCTTCACCCAACCACCCTGCATCGGAGCGATCATATTATTATCAGTTTCTGCCGATTCGATCAAGAAGTTATCAGAACCTTCTTCCAACAGACGGAAAGAGAATACTACGTTCTTATGAAGGTTATTATCCAAACGAACTTTTGTCGCTTTCAATGTAGAGAAGTCTACAGGATCTGCTAAAGCCGATTCCTCACCATTCAGAATATATAAGGTATCTTCTTTATGGATAGCTTCTACAAATGCCAGACGAACCTGATTGTTCCAAATATAATCAGCATCACGTATAGCATCCAAATAGTTTCCGTCAACCTTAGCAGAATCAACGGCGTTGATCAGATAGCGACCTCTTACGTAACCATCAGTACCTGGAGTTGCATGTGAACAAGTCCATTTATCAAGAGGATTACCATTCTGATCGAATCCGTGATTATGTTCTAACGGACATGGAACAGGATCAACACCCGGAACAACATGTACACCTACAGCCAGCATATATTGAGGTTTGATATAACCTGTACCACGGTTTACATAAGCAGTATCTACATAGATAGCACGTTTCGCATCCGGATACTGAATGTTATTATTAATACCCAAGAAATTAATTTCTTTACCTTCAGAATATACGCTGTGAGCATCTTCAAACAACATGTCTGCAGAATTGTTTACACGGAAGAACTTCACTGTATCAGGATCATCAGAAGCGATCTCACCTTCTTTGGTTGTATTAAATCTTCTGTACAAAGGAGCGTCGTCTACTTCTACAGAGAAAGCTGAAGTACGAGATTCCGTCATGATCTGATTCTTCATCCATAAATTGTTGTCATCTGTACCGACTTTAGTCGTATCTGCACCAGTTTTAATGAATGCATAAAACAATGTCTCAACATCGTCGATCGCTTTCTCGTTATTGGCTTTCATTAAGAATGTTACCGGAGCAACTTTCTCAGAAACAGCAAAACGACCTTCTTTATCCAAAACTACACTGTCAGCTTTAGCACCAAAGATAAGTTTAGCATTACGGATCTTCAATGTATAGACTTTACGATACAGTGGTTTCAAGTCAGTAACTGCAGATGATGTATAACCATATACTTCATCTGTACCTTTCTGAGCCAGAGAAAATGCAGATTTAGCACCGACATACAAAATAGAATCGTTTTCCTCCGTATTTACACCAGCAAAATATTCATCAGAAAGTTCATGCAAATAACGGAACTTGTAACGAGTAACCATCAGATCCTGTGTATCCAAATATTTATAACCCAGCAAGCTATCCTGTTTAATTTCAGAAGTTGCAGCAATGAAACCAGCCACATTTACAGTCTTAGAGACAGTCTTGTCATCTGTCAGTTCAGCATAAGAAGCTTCATCTGTATCCAGTTGAACATTTGTAAAGTACTTTATTGCCGTACCAAATTCACGGTTAGTAATAGTAATCTTTGAAGTGTTCGAATCTTTTCTTTGTTTTTCAACAACCCACTGGAATGATGGCATTGTCCAAACATTCACATTCTTTTCCAATGTAACCCACTGAACAGTAGAATCGCCATGGATCGGAGCTGCCAAATATTTACCATCTGTACTCTTAATCACATACAAATCACTGGGAACAGTAGTCTTAGTAGAAGTAGGAGCTTCACCACAAGTGCCAAATCCTAATTTAATATAAGTAGAAACAGAGTCAGTACCAACTGTCAACACTTTTGAGCTTACCAAATCCTGAACATATACATGTAAGCTATCACGGTTTGTAGACTCATAAGAATCAGCCCAGCTTTTGCCATCTTCTTTTACAAGACGAGCTCCTGCAACTGTGATAAATACGCTATCGGATGCCGGCGCATATTCGAATTTGAATGCATACTTATTTCCTTGGCTTGCAGCTTCGTCAGCAAGATAAGTAGCTGCTTTAGTTGTATCTGTCAACATCACAAACTTAACGCCAGTTGTATTATTATAGGCACTATCTACACGTAAATATTTGCCTGTTGACTTGTTTGCAACAATCACATAATCCACAAGTGTATCTTTCACTGCAGTCAACTCATTTGCAAATACATTAGGATTAGCCGTCTGCTCAAAAGTCAATTTGAATGATGTTCCATTTGCATTTAAACCTAACATAGTATTCAATGCTACAGCATTCAGAGTTATACGAGACGGTTTCTTCAAAGTATACTTCGCTGCAATATCACCAACTTTGTCCGCACCATATTTCATAGCTACGAGATCATCACCAACTTGTTCCAATGCGATCACAGAATCTGCAGTAAAATAAGAATATAAAGGTTTGTCTTCTTCAATACCCTCAGCATAAGTAGAGGAGAAAGCCCAACCATTAACATCTGCTTCATCATTCACAACCAAAGGTGAAGATGCAGTTTCTTCAGCCAAATCTTTTAATGCTTCATCCATAAATACTTCCAATAGACGACCTTCCTTTTTATTGGTAAAATCGAATTTGGGATTTTGTCCTTGACTCTGGGCATCAATATTCACACACCACAATGTAGAAGCCAAATCTGCTGCAGCTACAGTAGCACTTTCCTTAAATACGAAGTTACCAGCAGCATCGATAGCCAAAACACTATCGCCCTTTGCAATCTGGTACAAGCCGTCATTAGGTCCCACTTGTAACTTAATGTCAGAATTCACCGCAGCAGAGGCAACCGATGAAACCAACGCCAAGCCAGCTAATAAAGTAGAAAACTTTTTGTTCATAATCAATAAATTTAATATTAATAATAGTGTTATTAAAAGTCCTATTCTGAAGAAGCGTCTTAATGTTGTCAATTGTTAAATGACTAGTTTAAACGTCCCTTTTTTCTCGTCACTTTTTGGGAATTCGTTTTCTAAAGCGAGTATTTCGTACTAACTTTGCTATCCAATTGATAAGAAAGGATATAGGAAAAGAAAAATTATTCGGAAAAAGATTGGCGGTTAGAAAGAATGTTGTAATTTTGCTGACGAGAAAAAAGGGACGTTAAAATTAGTCACTCATTTTCAGCCTTCCAATATATAATATTCAAAGTCTACACAGCATTATACGCTCCCAAAAACATTCATCAAAATAAAACATATCCTTATATAATGTACGCGTGTGTACATTAATTTAATTAGTTACCTGGAAGAATAAAATCAAGAGAAACGGGAATAATCGCATTTTTTACATTCAAAAAGCCATTCTGAACACCGAATATTGGATAAAGAATAAATATTTATATCTTTGCATAAAAGGAGGATTTATGAAAGTCGATTATCAATCCATGTTAAGCCAAATAAAAGAGAATGTGTTGGAAGTTGAGCCTACGGCACAAGTTTGGTTATATGGTTCCCGTGCAAAAGGTAACGCACGGGAAGATTCCGATTGGGATATACTTGTCCTTTCATCCAAAGAGAAATTGTCCGTCAAGGAAGAAAGTCTATTCATCGACCATATATGCGACTTAATGGTCAAAACGGGACAGGCTATACAATTATTCGCCTATGGACTGAAAGACTGGCACACACGCCATTCCGTAACTCCATTCTATAACAGTGTTCAATCAGAGGCAATACAATTATGAATAATGAGAGAGAAGAAAATATGACTGCCTATATTCGTTATAGGCTAGAGAAGGCACAGGAAGTTTACCATGCAGCTCACATTCTTTATGAAGCACAACAATGGAACTCTGTTATCAATCGTTTATATTATGCTTGCTTTTATTCGGCTTCCGCCCTCTTATTGTATAAACGTATATCTGCAAAATCCCATTCCGGAGTTATAGGGCAGTTTTCCGAACAAATAGTACGCCCTGGCATTATTTCGATAGAAGAATTTAAAATATACGCTAAATTATTAAACTGGCGCTCGAAAGGAGACTACAGCGATTTGTTTGATTTCTCAGAAGAAGATGTCCAGCCGATAATGGAACCAACAAAATGTTTTATCGACAAAATCGCTTCACTAATAGAACTTCCATAAAATCAAGAGAAACGGGAATAATCGCATTTTTTACATTCAAAAAGCCATTCTGAACACCCAATAAAAGAATAATTTGCGTTGATTTCTTGAAAATAAAAAGTCGAATAATTTAGGAAATGAAAACTAATCTTTATATTTGCATTGTTACTTGATGTTCGGTAACTCAAAACTTTTATACTATGAATAAGTGTATTAATCCTTCCCAGTATTATTGCTTCACTATTGGATATAGAATTGAAGCATGTAAAAAATCATTTCTTCGCTTTTCGAAAGAAAAACAATGTATTTATGCTAAGATGCAAAAGAATTTAGTGAATAACCTTTGATATATATACATAATAATCTAAATTTGTATGAAGAACGAAGACATGCTGAAGGAGCTTGGCAAATATTTTATTGATAAAAGAAACAAAATGGACGATAGACTTATAATTCAGCTTTTTCTAGTGGCTTGCTTGTCTATTGTATATTTCTGGGCAAGGCATAAATGGGGGAAAAAAGACTCCGAAGAAGATTGTAACGAGAAAAAATAGAATACCCTACTTTTGCTCCATAATAGTGCCCTTGTTAGCTCAGTCCTAACATACTGCACTCTAAAAAAAGATAATCGAAGCTCATCCCAAGTCGGGTGGGCTTTGTTTCTTTTTAACTACCCAATGAAAGCATAAACAAAGATTTGCCCGTATCTTTGCAGCCGGTAAAACAAAAAAATAATCCGTATGTCAATCTCACGCTTTAATGCAGTGGAGAAAGCTTCCAACCGTAAGGCCGTAGAAGCCATCACTCCCAAACAGAAAGTATCCGAGTACTATGGCGAGAACGTATTTAACCGCAAGGCGATGCAAAAGTATCTCTCCAAGGAAACGTACAAAGCCCTGACCCACGCCATTGATAATGGAACACCTATCGACCGGGAAATAGCCAACCATGTAGCTGCCGGTATGCGTATGTGGGCACTGGAAAAAGGAGTAACCCATTACACACACTGGTTCCAACCGCTTACCGACGGAACAGCCGAAAAGCACGACGCTTTTGTAGAACACGACGGCAATGGCGGTATGATCGAAGAATTCAGCGGCAAACTGCTCGCCCAACAGGAACCGGATGCATCCAGCTTTCCTAACGGCGGACTGCGCAACACGTTCGAAGCCCGCGGATATTCTGCCTGGGACCCCTCCTCTCCCGCATTTATTGTAGACGACACCTTGTGTATCCCGACTGTCTTTATCGCTTATACCGGTGAAGCACTCGACTACAAAACACCGCTTATCCGCTCGGTTGAAGCTCTGAACAAAGCAGCCAAAGAGGTCTGCAACTACTTCAACGAAGATGTTCATAAAGTGATCACTTACCTGGGCTGGGAACAGGAATATTTCCTGGTAGACGAAGAATTATATTCGGCCCGTCCCGACCTGTCACTGACAGAACGTACGCTGCTCGGACACGAAAGTGCCAAGAACCAGCAGTTGGACGACCATTATTTCGGTGCCATCCCTTCACGCGTACAGGAATTTATGAAAGACTTGGAAGTGGAATGTTACAAGCTGGGTATCCCAGTGAAAACCCGTCATAACGAGGTTGCCCCGAACCAGTTCGAGTTGGCTCCGATCTATGAAGAATGTAACCTAGCGAACGACCATAACCAGCTGTTGATGTCGGTCATGAAACGTGTTTCACGCCGTCATAATTTCCGCGTACTGCTTCACGAAAAACCTTTTATGGGTGTGAACGGTTCGGGTAAGCATTGCAACTGGTCGATGGGTACCGATACGGGCATCAACCTGTTCTCGCCGGGTAAAGACCGCGAAGACAACCTGCGTTTTATCACGTTCGTGGTCAATACGCTGATGGCCGTTTATAAATATAATGCCTTACTGAAAGCAAGTATTGCTTCTGCTACCAACGCACACCGCCTGGGAGCCAATGAAGCGCCTCCTGCTATCATATCTTCTTTCCTGGGAACACAGATCAGCGAAGTACTGGATAAATTCGAGAACAGTTCGATCGAAGATGCGATCGAGGTGGACGACAAGAAACGTCTGAGCCTGGGCTTCGGACAGATACCGGAATTGCTATTGGATAATACCGACCGCAACCGTACCTCTCCGTTCGCTTTCACCGGAAACCGTTTCGAGTTCCGTGCACCGGGTTCTTCCGTGAACTGTGGCTCGGCTATGCTGGCTGTCAACTCGGCAGTCGCTCATCAGCTTCAACAGTTCAAGAAAGATGTGGAAGCACTTCAGGCTGCCGGAAAGAGTAAGGAAGTGGCTATCTTCGAAACACTGAAAGCATATATCAAAGAATCCAAACCGATCCGTTTCGACGGTAATGGTTACTGCGACGAATGGAAGGAAGAAGCTGCCCGCCGCGGACTGGATTGCGAAAATAGCGTTCCACTACAATACGATGCTTACCTGAAACCGGAAGTGATCCGTATGTTCAAGGAGACAGGCGTATTGAATGAAAAGGAGCTGGAAGCCCGTAACGAAGTAAAATGGGAAATCTATATTAAGAAAGTACAGATCGAAGCCCGCGTATTGGGTGACCTGTCGATGAATCATATTATTCCGGTCGTATTGCACTACCAGTCTTTATTGCTCAGCAATATCACCAAGCTGAAAGAAACATTCAGTCCGGAAGAATACGAAGACCTGTCAGCCGAACCGCGCCGCCTTGTACGTAAGATTTCCAAACACGTGAATGCCGTAACACGCATGACGGACGAAATGATCGAAGCCCGTAAGAAAGCAAACGTCATCACCGACCTCCGCAGCAAGGCGATCGCTTATCATGATACGGTAGTTCCGTTCCTGGACGACATCCGCGAGCATATCGACGAACTGGAACTGATGGTGGATAACCAGATGTGGCCGTTGCCGAAATACAGGGAACTGTTGTTTATCCGATAAGAAACAGATAAATACGATTCTAAATACAATGTCCTGTGTAAAGAGCTTACACAGGACATTCTTTTTTTACACTGATCGGTTGTTAAAATCATTAAGTGCCTGATAAAACGCCTCGATATTCTCAGAGGGAATATGAGGGGGAACATCACAACCTGTCGATAAAACGAAATTCTTCCACTGGCTGGTATTTTTTAAGAGATTCATCGTTTCTGCATATACTTGTTCAGAAGATGCCTGTTTGAAAAGTCCGACCGGGTCCAGGTTACCCATAACCAACCGGTCTTCCGGACAGTTAGCCAACACATCTGCCATATCTATCTTATTGCCAAAATGAAGTCCGACAGCTCCCGACTGAACCATAGCTTCCGTACAATGCCCGGCGTTTCCGCAGTTATGCAGGATCACCATAAAGTTTTCATCCTGCACCGCATCCACGATCTGACGGACATAATCCGTCGAATACAAGATACAATCTTCGTTTGAGATCAGACCAGCCGCCGGTTCCGCCATGATCACACCGTGAACGCCTGTCTGTTTAATCGCACGGGTATAGTCGATCAGAAAACGGGTGCACTTTTCGAGCAAGACGGCTATATTCTCCGGTTCCACATACATGGCAATCATCAATTCGGACAAACCGAACAAACGTCCTGCCAACGAAAACGGGCCGATACAACCGGCAAAGACAGGCTTATCCTTTACACGCTCAGCCGTCAGGCGGTTTGCTTTCAGGTATTCGGGCACACGTCCAGCATCCAACGAGGGGATCTGTAAATTATCTATGGACTCTTTGTCGGATACCAACGGTTCCGTTACGCTGGGTACTTCATCTTCCGGAAAAATCACTTTCGCACCGAAAGCTTCTGCCTCTACCGTCAAATCCATGATGACCGTCGGGGCTGCCGCAGGATATTGCTCGTTCAACCGGCAGATAGCCTCTGCATGTACTTCACCGCTGGTAACTGCATCTTTCACTGTTTTACCGCATAGTTCGATACCGGGATGCGTCATGATAGGAACGGCCCTTCTCTCCTGCCGGCTCATTGTTTCCTGTAACCATTTCTGTATTTCCATTATTTCTTCAATCTTTTTCGTTTATAACAGGTTTCTAACTCACAAAACTGACAACCATACTTTTTCTCATCCACTTCAGGTCCGATACCGATCACGCCACTGATAGACTTAATCGGCGTCATCAAGCACACCTCAGACAAACTGATACCGCAAGGATGCTCGCCCATCAACCGGAAGAGGGTCTTCTGACCGGACAGATGCCAACCGCAATAACCCGGACTCATACGGTTGGTATGCCGTTCGCCGCCCAGCTCTTTTTCGAGCAATCGCTCCATGTAATCTCCGGCCTTTTCGGCAATGCAACTTCCGATTACATCGGCTATAAAACATTTCAGAATATCGCCTTCCGCCTTCAAACGATCTTGATAAGCCTGAAAAGCAGCACCAGCCGTGGCCGCAAAAAGAACAAAACGTTGAGAGCTCTTCATTAAGGTAGCGATGGTAGCCCCTACCTGCAAGCGTTCACCGCCGTTTATTACGACCTCCTCACCTTCTATCTGTCCGCCAAACAGACCGAATGTACAACGCGGCTTTACCCAAGAGGATATATCTTCCAGCATGGAGACAACTAATGTCTCCACAGGTTCTTCCGGTTGTTGCGTCTTACTATATCCCATCTCCACGAACAACTCGTGTGGCGTCAGGGACAGCTGACTGAAATCCAACTCGTACTCCTGCATACGATCAGGCGGATAATAAGGATTTAGCAAGCGTTACGGCAGCATTGGCATTGTCGCTATAACCGTCTGCTCCGATCTGACGGGCAAAGGATTCAGAGACCGGTGCACCGCCTACCATGACTTTCACCTGACTACGAAGACCGTTTTCTTCCAGGGCTTTGATAACCTCCTGCATATAGTTCATCGTTGTAGTCAACAGTGCTGAAAGGCAAAGTATCTGCGCCTGGTTTTCTTTCAAAGCATTGATGAACTTTTCCGAAGAAATATCGGTACCCAGGTTGATCACCTCGAATCCGCAACCTTCGAGCATGGAAGCTACCAGGTTCTTTCCGATATCATGCAAATCTCCTTTCACCGTTCCTATCACCACTTTTCCAAAACTATGAGAAGCAGCACCTTTCATTTGCGGTTTCAGCAGGTCGAGCGCACCTTTCATGGCACGAGCTGCCATTAATAGTTCAGGGACAAAGGCTTTTCCTTCCTCAAAACGTTTACCGATGTCTTCCATGGCCCGCGACATATAGTTATTAATGATCAAATGCGGGTCGATATTCTCTGCGATAGCCTCGTTGGTTACCTCCTTGGCTACATTCAGTTTTCCTGTCAAAATAGCTTCATACAATTTATCTAAATCTGCCATAACTTATTCTTCTTTTAGTATTTAACTTCGTAACTCACGCAATGTCTCTATCATTGCCACTACATTCCGTACCGGTGCGTTGGCCTGTATATTATGGACGGCATTAAAGACGAAACCGCCGTCTGCCCCCAGTATCTCACATTCCTGCATGACGTGGCTCCGCACCTCTTCGGGTGTTGCATTCGGCAGGATACGTTGCGTGTCGATGCCTCCGCCCCAGAAAGTAAACTGGTCGCCAAACTCTTTCTTCAAAACGCGCGGATCCATATCCTTGGCATTGATCTGTACAGGGTTGAGAATGTCGAAACCAGCCTCCACCAATCCTGGGAGAATAGGAAGGACAGCCCCGCAAGTATGTTTGAATACCTTCCAGGTAGTATTCGCGTGAATCCAGTCATTCATCCGTTTATAGTGAGGGAGCCACAACTCGCGGAAGGTATCGAGGGAGCAGAATTGAGAATCCTGTGTACCGAAATCGGTTCCGCAGGTAAAGACTACATCGACTTTTTCACCCACTGCATCCCAAAGACGTTGATAATTTGCTATCGCGATATCGGTCTGCTTTTCAAAGACGGTTTGTACATAGTCACGGCGCATGGAGGTAGACATATACCATTCCGCCACATTCCGGATTCCTTTCGGATCTTTCAGTCCCATGCCCGGAACGAAAGCAATATCTCCCAGTGCCGTACCTCCGAAGCTGGCTACGACCGCTTTTCCCGTGGCAGCAGCCTTTTCGACTGTCTCCTTATAATACTGAAGATCTTCTTCTGAAATAGGACCGAATTCTTCCAGGTTATCTTCCGGCTGAATCGCATCATCGTCGACATACTCCTGACGTTCGGTTGCATTGATAAAATAGCAGTCAGCCGGCATCACGGCACTGGGGGGATAAGAACGGTCGCCACCCGCATAGATATGCACGTCTCCCTCTGCATCGGTCGTCAGGTCGATACCGGAGGCGATCATCACTTTCTGTCCCCAGGGGGTTATTTGTTCGTGAAGTTGAGTTTCATCGATGTCGAACATATCCTTCCGCCCGAAAACAGGGACACAATCTACACCGATAATCTCCTGCAGGTCACTCTCGATCTCTCCCAGCATCTGAAAAGGTTCGATGACTCGGACAGGATGCGGGTCCAATCCATAATGTTGCCTCAAAGCCTCCACGACCTTGCAATGGATACCGGTAACAGAAGTTGCTCCGAAGTCGACCGGTACGCAATCGGGCATACGATGGGCTAGTGCGCTTTGCACACGCTGTTTAGATGTCATGTTCAATAATAATTTTAGATTACCATACTTTTATTCTGATCTCGCCGTCTTTGATGGATTCCAAAGGCCCCGGTTTGGGCTGGTTTCCACGTGCATTCCCCAGATAGTCGGTCGCTATTTCAATCGGGCTGCCGTCAGGTTGCTCATAGGCTTGTCTGGGGAGTTTGGCTTTTCCCAGTCTCTCTGTATTGACACGGCTGGTCTGCAAATCGTTCAAACCTTTTACGGATAAAGACAGATAAACGCCGTCAGCCGTTTCTTCGATCTTCACATTCGGGTTGAAGTCAGGAAGCACAACGCTATTCTTTTCACCTTCGAAAGGTAAGGCTTTGTTGTAATAAACATTACCTTCAACCATCATCGGATAAACCGTTTTGTTATAGTCTGCCAAACCGTATTTCCGCTTATTCTCTCCTTCTGTCACCGGATTCGTCGCAGCAAAGAGGTTATTGATATAACGGTCGTCCCCACCGGGGATAATGGACAGGCCGGCAACCTCTGTCGAATGAGGTAAGAAGTAAGGTGTGTACCGTCCATGTTCTACGTAGCGGTAGATATCTCCGGCAATCAGGTTGTGAACGTAAGCACCTCCCTGGGATTGCTCCAGGATGCTCCGGCGTGAAGCGAAGATATTATTGTCGACCAGGAACGGGCCGTGGTTTACTTCCAGGAAGATATCTTCCAAATCATTATCATAAAACAAGTTTCCGGAAACCCGCGTTCCCTGTGTCATCCAATCCAGCCAAAGGGAACGGCCTGCGTTATGAATACGATTATGGATAATACGGGTATCTACTGCCGCATGGAACTTTATTCCTCCGATCTCGGCACCGGTAAACTGGCGTTTCACCCAGATATCGTGGATATGATTGTTTTCGATCAGACTGAAAGCGGCTCCCATACTTCCACAGATACCGGTCTGTTCGCAATGGAATATCTCATTGTTACGGACGATATGCGAACCGATGTTCTCTTTATTCCAGCCATTCCGGATCGTATTGAACGTGACTTCGATATAATGCAGAGAACCGTCGAGACTCGTATCGTTCAGCCAGACGTTATGTCCGGTTTTACGTTCCTTTCCCAATGTAATACCTGAACATTTGGAGTTACTGATCACATTATTCTCGATGATCCAACCTTTATTCCAGTGAGTGGCTACCATACCGATCTGCTCTGCTGTGGGAGCACCCCATTGGGTAGCAGCCTGGCAGATGTTAAAACCTTGGATAGTCAGGTAGTCGATACCCGGTTTCTCCGGATAGAAGCAGGTATTGCGGGTACTTATTTCCACTAGTTCCTTATTCGGGTCGTATTTATGAAAATTCGCCCAGATGATCGTATTCACACCATCATTCTCGCAATACCAGGTGTAGGTGGAACCTTCCTTGTCTTTGCTCTTTTCATTCGGGGCCGGATGCAACACCTTGTCCAGTGTTTCTTTCTCATAAAGCGATTTGTTGTTCAGGAACACTTCACCGGTATGATGTTCACGTCCTATACCGTCAAACCAGTCGCCATAGATCAAGTCGGTATAGGGATTATAATCACCGAAGAACGTATTCGGTATCGTTACTTTCCAAACACCGTCTTTCTCTTTCGTCCAGTTGGAGATTCTTTCTGAGCCTTTTATCTCGACTTTTTCTCCCGGAGCCGCACGATAAACAATCCGCTTCTCGTCGCTTTCGCCACCTCTCGGAGGATTGATCCATTCACGATATGTACCGGCATGTACGGTAATTATATCTCCAGGAAAGGCATATTCTGCCGCTTTTCCTATTGTCCGGAAAGGAGCTTTTTCGGTTCCTTCATTCGCATCGTTTCCTTTGACGGAGACGTGATATTCTTTCGCCTGCACTGCCGCACAACATATCAGGAATAGTGTAAAAAGTAACTGTTTTCTCTTCATGGTATTTCTATTGCTATTGTAACTTCTTATGTAAGCACAATGCAAATATAGAAGGTCCTTTTCCGATATAAAATAGCAAAAAACTGCCTATTTTGTGGATTATTATTGCTTCATATAAAATAAAATAGGACAATAGTGTCGGGAGTACTCGCACTATTGTCCTACAAGGGTTAGCACTACTGTGCTAAATAAGGTAACACTACTGTGCTAACCCGGCTAGCACTACTATCTCAAAAAACGCTTCTTAGTATTCCAATCTCAATGTGATTTGTCCGTACGGAGCCATTACCAAATTGCCGTCAGTTCTTTCTCCGGCTATCTCCTCCCGATCGCAGACAGAGACACGTGCCGGGGTCTTTTTAGGGAAAGATAGTTTTACACTTTCCTCCTTGTCGGACAGGGAACGGAGGCGGATGATCAAAGTATGATCGGTTTCCAGGGACTTGATGATCGTCGAGTAAACCTTCTGGTTGTCGATAGCGATCAAAGGCTGTACCTGTGGGTCTTTATCAGCTGTAACATATACCAGCGGCTGAGACTGTTCCATACCGAAACGGTTGGCTTCTACCACATCGTAGGCTTCGTGCGGATACAAACGATAACGGAACTGCACAGGGCCATCCTGTGTCAACGGGAAGTTGGTATGCCAGTGATTATTCATCGCCCATGAATAAACTGTTGAACTGGGTTCAAGTTTGGTTACCCAGTTTCCCTGGCCTCCCCATCCCATTGCGATATTGGCATAACGATCGCCATATTCAAACAATGGAGCATCCAGCGAACACCAGGTTACGCCATGCGTCGCATTCGAAACATCCAGCCATCGTTGCATCGCCAGCCAGTTACGGTTACCTTGCGGCCACTGGTCTTTCTCCACTTCCATCACGCCCCACGGAATATCCACGCGAGTCTTTGAATTCGGTAGATTGAAGGCAAAGCCAAAATGAATGCCGTCTTTCTCCACCAAAGGTAATTTATCTACGACATTGGAAATCTCCACCCACGGCTGCCCAGCCTGCAAACGGACAGAACGGGAGACACTCCGACAACCAGTTGCCTTCGATGTTACACACAGTTCTACAGCCAAAGGACCTTCTTCGACGACGGATACAGACAATACCGTATCCGCTTGCGGAGCATCCACATTCGCCGGTAACCAGGAGAAGGTATTGGCTCCCTGGGCGATATAGTTATATTCAGAACCTTTCTTCAATAAAGAAACTATATTACCGGTTGCCCGATCCACATGAACCGTCAGACAATCGTTCTTCAGTGTCGTTCCTTCTATTTTACAACTGCCCGACAAAGAGCATTTGCCTTCCACTACACGGAAATGACGGGAACTCAGTGCAGGTACTTCCGGCACATAGACCAACAACTCACCGGTAGAAAGACGTTGGGAAAGAAGCTCTTTACCATTCTGATCGACTACTTTATCCCCTTTCAGACTTTCTTTTGCCGTCAGCCTAATCACACCGCTCTGCGGCCATGAATGCGTATTAAAGACAGCGATACCTCCGTTTGACGGACCTTCCTTAGGCCCCAATGCCCCATTCGACTTATCCGTGGCAGGAGCCAGCGATTCATCCAGCATATCGATCGAACGGTCTTCCGCTTCATGGAAGTAAGACTGTTTCACTTTCCAAATGGCATCCTGGAAATAGGGTTCGGTTGGGTTCTCAAAACACCAGGTATGTTCCGAACCTAACAGGATATAACGCCAGGCCTCATCGAAATCTTCGCGCGGAGCTTTTCCTCCGTCTGCCAGCATGGACCAAATTGTTTCTGCCTGCACCAATTTCTCCTTGGCATTCCGGTTCTTGGCTGTCAGGCCGGCAGCCGTACCCAGACCGTCCGTCCAGTATTCGGTATAGTCACCGGAAACGACCGGCAACAGGTCACCGTACTTCTCTTCTATCATCGACATGATTTCATGACCGCCGCTGATAATGATTTTCGGATAAGCATATTTCTCATTCCACTCTTTCACCGCAAAAGGGACATCGGCATCCAGCGGATTATTATCCCACAACGACCAGGAAAGAACGGTATAATCATACGGATAATTCTCTTTTTCCAACGCCGTCAGTTTCTCGGTAAAATCGACATTGGCATATCCCATACGGATCACTTTCGGCACTTTTGCCGGGTCACGTTGTCCGAACCACGGACGTCCGGTCTCTCCGCCTTTTCCCATACTGCCACTATTGGCATAACCGCCCGGCTGAAGGAACAAGACTTTCGACTTGCCGTCGGGACCTACCCACCAAAAGGGTTTTCCATCCATATTTTTATGAGCATTTCCTGCGCGGTCAGTATTCGGCCATGAGATAATATACTTAACGCCCTCCTGTGCCATAACCGGAATCAATCCCCACGACATACCCGGTATATCGAACTGCTGGAAAACATCCGAAGGAACTCCGCTCAACCGTTGCATCTCGCGGGTAAACTTGAAGACATGGAACAATTCCTCATCGGCACAGGTACTGGTATTCAGATTCAGATAGCTGGCATCCAGACATATCTGCCCTTTCTTCATGGACTCAACCAGTTCATCCCGCATCTCCGGATTGGATTGCCACAACCGCTCCATAGGCCAGCCTACTTCCGGATTCCAAACAAAACGGGCACCGTCGGGATGATTCTTCGTCTCTTCCGCCAGTTTTATTCCTTCAATGATATTGTTTTTATGAAGCTGCTCTACGTTCTTATGCGTATTTGTATAACCTATATCCACGTGGGCATGGTTGTACAGATAAACATTCCAGTGACGCATAGGGGTAATACTGACCTTTTGCTTGTATGTCTTATCCGCCCCACGGAGGACAAATGTGACTTCCGACTTCTTCCCTGTAGGAACTGTAGCAGGTAACATAACATCTACTTCTGTCGAGTCTTTCGCATTCAATACAAAATGGTTCTTTTCTGTTTTCCCCTTGGTTATCACTTCGATCGAAAGATCACCTTTCAGTTCCTTTCCTTTCAACCGGACCGTCACAATACGTCCGGGTGCACCGTCGGCCCTGTAACCGTAAAGCGGGCGTACGATATAATCGATCGCACCGGGTTTTATGTCAGCTTGAACGGTGGCAGATAACGCTGATATCAATAAACAGATTCCTATTCGCTTTTTCATTATACTACTTATTAGATTAGCAATTTATTTATCATACAAAATAAAGACGTTCTTACTTACTGTACAATAGACATTATTATTGTTTACTTGTACTATCTTGCGATATCTCGTTTACATCACCTCAAAACTGCCATCCAACCTGATATCCTCAACCGAAGAACCTATCATCACCTTAAACTCGCCCGGCTCCAATACTTTCTTCATCTCCGGATTCCATACCTTCAGATCTTCCTTTTTCACGACAAGCTCGATTGTCTTTGTCTCACCAGCTTTAAGATATACTTTCTTAAAAGCTTTAAGAGCCTTTAGCGACGTACTGGTGCTACTCACCATATCACGGATGTATAACTGCGCGACCTCTGCCCCGTCACGCTTACCTGTGTTGGCTAGTTCGTAAGTAACCTTCACCACATCGTCCGCTTCTTTTATATGCATGTTTTTATATTCGAATGTAGTATAGCTCATACCATGACCAAAGCAGAACAAAGGTTTCGGATGTGCAAAGACATAATCACGACCGGGGTTTTCCGGCGTACCCGGACTCTTGTAGAAACCTCTGGCAGATGGTTTCTGAGCAGCATACATAGGTATATGCCCTGTCGTTGGAGGGAAGGTCATGCTAAGCCGACCGGAAGGATTGACCTCTCCAAACAGTATACGCGCTACAGCCTCTCCACCTCTCTCTCCCGGATACCAGGCTTCGACAACCGCATTCACCTTCTTCGCCTCTTCGCCAATCGTCAGCGGACGACCGTTTATCATTACAAGCACGATCGGTTTACCGGTAGCGGCGACGGCTTCGAGCAGTTGTGGCTGAACACCTGGAAAATCCAATTCGTTACGATCATAGCCTTCACCGCACGTAGCCAGTTCTTTGGAGTTTTCATCACCCCAGCCAATACCCGAAAGTGTTTGGCTTGTACCACCCAGCACCAAAACAACCGCATCACTATTCTTTGCAATCTCTACTGCCGAAGCGATACTGTCGGTAAACAACGATGTGATACCACAGCCGAGAGCGTAATTGACCTTTACCTCATCCCCTAGATATTCCCTTAATCCCTGAAGGACAGTAACACCATAGTCGTTATTTTTCGTAGGACTGTAATCGCCAAACTGCACTTTATCGGCATTCGGACCGATCACAGCCAAAGATTTCAGTTTGCTTTTATCCAATGGCAGTATGTTATCATTATTTTGTAACAAAACAATAGACTCCTCAGCTATACGCCTTGCCAAATCCACATTTTCCTTCGTATGAACTTTCTGTTGATCGTTTTTATGCACTTTAAAGGGACGATCGAACAGCCCCATCTTAAATTTCATCGTAAGAACACACCTTACACGCTCGTCGATAACCGACTCAGGTAACCGCCCCTCCTTGACCAGTTCTACCAAATGTTTATATCCGTATGCACTGGGAGCTTCCACATCCACTCCGGCTGTTATGGCCTGAAAGCCTGTTTCCTTTGGTCCGTCGGCTGTATGGTGGAGATAATTCATCATACCTATAGCCCCATAGTCAGAGAAGATATATCCTTTGAATCCCCATTCGTCGCGAAGTACATCCTTCAACAACCATTTACTGGCATGAATAGGCACACCGTCTATCTCATGGTAACCAGGCATAATACTATAGATATTAGCCTCTTTCACTGCTGCCTCAAAAGGATACAGGTGATCTTCCCTCAATTCTCTTTCTCCAACCAATGCCGGAGCAATATTAATTCCGGCTTCCGGTTTGGAATAGGCAACAAAGTGCTTTCCCATGGCTGCCAGCTTCCCGGGAGCTATCCCCTTTGCGGACTGTACCGGCTCACCTTGTAACCCTTTCACGAAAGCTACCCCCATCTCCTTTACCAAATAAGGGTCCTCCCCATAGCATTCTTCGACACGTCCGTAGCGGGGATCCCTGGCTATGTCGAACAAAGGAGAAAGAGCCTGATCCACACCGGCGAGCAGGGCTTCCTCGGCTATCACGCCAGCCATTTCCCGGATCAACTCCGGATTCCATGTCGAGCCCAAGCCGATCGATTGAGGGAAAATAGTTGCCCCCAGTGCCATATGTCCGTGCAGACACTCGGCAATCTGAATGGCGGGGATCCCCAACCGGGTCTTTGTCCGTAGATATTGGTCGGCTGCTTCCGAATAAACAGCAATCTTTTCGTGTTCGATAAAGGGACTTTCCAGGCAACCGATACTCTCTCCATTGAAAAGGGAATCCAAGGAACCGACTGTCACCTTTCCCTTTTTGTCTATTTTCAGCCGGTTCAGACTTTTCATATTCAACTGGCCTACTTTTTCTTCCAACGTCATACGTCCCAGCAAATCACTGACGCGTTGTTCTACGGATAATTTCGGATTTTTGTAAGGAAAATCTGACGTGGCCGCCAGAGAATGAATGCCTAAACTACAACTTAGGGATAGGCATAACAGCATTGTTTTTCTTTTCATGATATCGTTTGTTTTTCTATACTGCACATGAAGTGTAAGTTAAAACAAAAATATAAATAACCATTTCGATAATAAATAGCAAATAATTGCTTATTCCGTGGATTATTATTGCTTACTTTACAGTGTCAACCCGATTATTATATGTATTATGGCAAAAGTAGAACTTGGTTTTTCCGGCGAACGTTTCATCTATCTGCCGATCCCTATGATCAATCTGATGGAAGACAGTCCCCTCACAGGCGACCTGTATCTTTATTCCATGGGCTTTTTTGCGCGTGCTTCCCACCATTATATAAACCGTCCCGAAGGATGTGACGAATATCTGTTCATTTATTGCAAAGACGGACGGGGATGGGTCGAATTATACGGAAAACGGAAAATACTGGAGGCTAATCAATTCATCATACTTCCACGCCACATTCCGCATGCTTACGGAGCAGACGAAGAAAATCCCTGGACTATTTACTGGTTACATTTCAGAGGAAGCAAAGCGCCTCTTTTCTCCTCCCGTTTCGATAAGCCGACGTCGGTTCCTCCCTCAGCACAGTCGCGGATAGAGGAACGGATCGATTTGTTTGAAGAGATGTTCAATACTCTGAATGAGAGTACGGACATGGATCATATGCATTATGCCAATCTATGTTTTGCTCATTTCCTGGGATCGTTCCTTTTTATCAATATTTATCGCAAGCAGTTCCGCCAAAAGGAATATTCGGAAAACGTGATCAACCGGGTAGTACATTTCATGAATGATAATATCGAATCGAACCTGAAGATTACGGACTTTGCCAACTTCTGCGGTTATTCGGAATCCTACTTCTACCGTAAATTTGTCAAAGAGATCGGACATCCCCCAATGGACTATTTCATCCGCCTGAAAATAGACAAAGCCTGCAAGCTCCTGATCCAGACAGATATGAAGGTGAATCAGATAGCTCACAAGCTTGGCTTTAAAGAGTCTCAATACTTTTCCCGTACGTTTTCCAATGTGATAGGGGTTTCTCCACTAGAGTTCAGAAAGCAGAATTTCAAGTTATAACATATAGTATTTCAGAGATTAATTTCTTTAGTCTCTCCCGGATTCAGGGAGATAGACTTCAGCCCATTTACGGAAGCCGGCATCAATACGTTGCGTGCTTCTTCGGAGGTTTCTGCTAAAATCCGCACATCGGCAGAGTAAGTCGTGGGGTTGGTTATTTTCAATACCATACGGCCATCGCCTCCCTGCTTCTTTTCTACCTTCAAGTGGTCGAATACAGTTACCTCCTGCCGGTCTGTTTGTACATAAATACTTGGAATCTGGGTAACAGTCAACAAGGCACCCACTTCACACCAAGAGCAAGAGGCAAAGATATTGCCGCCAACTCCACTTTTACCTTCCCAATCACTCAAATTGACACGTTCACACATTCCTCCCCAAGGCATGGAACCGATCGGGCATTCCTGGCGACTGACATATTGAGGTAATCCATGGGCTATATCTTCCAACAAATCAAGTGCACGCCTGTCTGCCGTCGCACGATAATATTTCAACAAACTATGTCCGGACCAAGTACATATACCAGGTGCACCATGTTTGTTGGCTACGCTCGCCCAAACCGCACCGGTTGCATGAGCACCCGCTTTCTCCATAGCTGATCCTTTAGGAAAGTGAAAGTCGTAAGAGACCGTCCAGCTGGCACAAACCGGCAACAATTCTGCCGCATATCGTAACCACTCTTTATCCCCCGTCTCTTCATAAAGCACCGTAAAAGACTCGAATAAAGCAAAAGCCGACTCACTATCCGGTGTTGACAAAATCTCACCCGGTCCCCCGGTAGTGTAGCCCTTCTTGACATACTTATCATAGAACCAGCGTCCCCCTAGTATGGCTACCTCCAGGTAACGCGGGTTATTATAGGTCTTAGCCGCCATAGCCAAACCGGCAGGAACAATAGCCCCGGCGCATGAATTACCTATACAAATATCACCAGTCTCCACATCTACGAACTGACCGAACTGACCATATTTATCCCACAGACGGACAAAAGCATCCGCCTGCTTGCGTGTACCTTCCTTCCAAGAATTTTTTATCTGTTCTCCCCTCGACTTCAGCAGATTCATCTGTAATTGCGCAAGGTACAACCAGTCACCTTGCGAACGAACAAAGGTTACATTATCTTCCAATGGCTTCCCGTACCCAAATCCATAAAACTCTTTGCCATCGCCATAGACATAAAAGAAACCGGACTTGGCTTGCGTGCGATCATAAATAGCATCCAGGTTCTTCATGGCACGTTCCTTGTCTGAATCAGTACCCCTCAAAAGGATAGGATAAGTAGCCTGGCCACCTCCGCACCACCCCAGTTGCCAAATGAAGTTCCAGGTTGCTTTATCTTTTACATCACTCAACCAATACATATTGATACGATCATCCCAGCGACGAGTTTGGTACAGATTATTCATCAACGTCCACAAATGGCTATAAGGTACCACATCATGACGTTCACTCCTATTGAAATCCTTACAAACCTCTACAAAACGATCCATCATATCATTCAACCGTTTTGCTTTAAAGTCGTACACACGGCAAGAGATAGACACTCTTTCTCCCTCTTTCAGGGTTGCCGGAATATCAGTTCCATTGCCTGTACGTGTAACAGGAGCCGTAATAGAAAAAATAGCCTCCGAACGATCTTCATTTTCCTTTATGGTCAAACCATAATCCCCTAAATCATTTCCCTGGTTGGTCTGTACCATCCAAGCCTTACGATCCTTTTCCGAGAAGTAAGCCATCAAAGGAGTGGATGCATTACCGGAAGTCAACTCAATCGGTTTAGACGGTTCGCCTTTCCTGCCCAATGTAGGCTGAGAAGAGGTGACAGTCGTAGGCATATCCACACGCCACTCGGCTTTGTCATACCAAAAAGGAGGATAACCGATATTCTTGGTAGCAAACCGGTTCCCGTCATAAACGATAGCAGGGACAAAGACATAATTATCCGGCGTCCATTCGTCCATTTTAAAATCTACGGCAAACGAAACATTCTCTGCTTTGCCTTTTTTCAACTCCCAGGTAAACGTATAATCAAGTGCTGTTTTATCGCCCGGTACCTGTTGTTTATCTGTTCTCAATACCCACTGACACCCTTTGGAGTCAGTTACTATCGAAGTTCCCTTCTCCTCAAAAGAGGTAGAAGCTACTACTTTATTATTTTGATGGTATCTTACCAAAGGTTTGATATTCCCTGTAGCATAAGCACTACTCAACGAAAATACCGATGCCATCCATAAACCAGTAATAATTAATTTGTTTCTCATGATGAATGTTTTTTACTTACTCTTTGTAATTTTCAAACAAGCGCCTCCGCCTGGTGCCAACGTAAGCGTAATCGTATCCTTACTGGTCACCTCTTTCTTCGATGCTTTATACGTTTCTCGATTGTTTAGATAATGCCCATTATCTCCATCCTCCACAATCTCAGCCAAATAGTTACCTTCAGATAGAAAATCAAGCGGCAAGTTGATGGTACGACCGGATTCATTCGTGGCTGCGCCTACCAAATAAGCCTCCTCCGTTTGACGCATCATGACAATGTATTCGCCAATTACACCTTGCAAGGTACGACTTTCCTTCCAAGGCATCTTTTGGGAAGAGATGAAATCGAGCAACTCCGGATATTTCTTATAATACTCAGGAATATCCGGGAGAATGGTGGCACCGGAGAAGGTGATCAAAGTGCGAGCCGCCTCGGACACGACGGTTGAAGGACATTCCTGATTATTGTCCACGCGGGTGGTAGGTCCCTGGCGCAGGTCGAACATACCGTTGTTCATATCCAGCGGGCCGGCCACCATATTGACGAATACGGAAGTGACGAAGGTCTTCGGTTCGAACACACGATGAGCATCCAACTGGGCAAAATTGTATTCGCGCGTGACGGCATTCGGCCAGGTACGCATCTGTCCATAGGGGTGCACAGGGCCGTCGTGGTAATCCACCAGCAGATGATTTTGGGCACATAGTTCGGTAATCATCCGTGTACGATGGTTTTTCTCCTCCTGCGTTCCGCTCATAAACCCGTATTTCACACCGGCTGCACCCCATTCGCCATATTGCTTCAACGTCTCCTCGATAGGGTATTGACGTCCTCCCACATCATTCAGATATAGCCAAATGCCTACGCCCTTTTCCTTTCCGTACGCAATCAGCTTTTGCACATCGCGTGCCTTGTCTCCCTTTGTCGGATCAGAATCTGATTCAAACTCTGGACCATACCAGTTGGCATCCAGCACCAGATACTTGAAGCCTTGTTCGGCCGCGAAGTCAACCATCCGAATCCAGGAAGGGTAAGACATCGTATACCTAAAGCCTTCCCATTCCGCACCGTCGATACGCCAATCCCACAGGGCGACGCTCGGTTTTACCCAGGAGAAGTCATACGAGGGATCCGGGTCGGGGTTGAGAAGTTCTATTAAATGCGAGTCGACCAGTTCACCCGGCTGGTTGCCGTGCATGATGACACGCCAGGCGGAGGCATATCCGGGGATCAAGGCAGACGGTTTGGAAGCCACGGTAAATTCCGTTTTCCCTTTCTCCGACTTCAACCGAAGCGGTTCACCCGTACGTAAGTCCGCTTCATGGATAGCCATAAAATGGCGGTCGCCGGCTTGGATCGTCATTACCGGCAATCGTTCCTCTCCGGTTTCCGTCAGTCTTTCCGGACCAAGGTTGTGATATTCGCCGTTGTAATACCATGCCGTATAATCGCCGGCAAAGTTGTAGGAGGTTTCTTCCGATTCCACCTTGGCCTCTCCCGCCAGATCTTCAGGAATACGGTATTGGAAAGCTACGCCGTCGTTGTAGGCGCGTGCTACCAAGGTTATCTTTTCCGGGAAAGCACCCTTACGGCTCAATTCAAGGACCACCTCATTGAAATGGTCATCCACCTCCGTACGTTTTCCCCATATCGGTTTCCACACATCGCGCACTTTTCTCTTGGAGACATCATTGACTTTCCAGCCTTCGCCCGGTATGTCATCGTCACCAACCAAGTCAAAGCCCAATTCAGATTCGTTGATGAGCGGAGTACCTTCCGCCTGGAAAGAATAGGTCCACTCTCCCTCCTCATTCGGACGGAGTTGCATAACCAGGTTGCCGTCGGGTGAGGATAATGTATAGTCGTTATTTGTACATGATGAGCACATTCCCAATAGAACGATCAGAAAGGCTCCTGATAGAATTCGTTTATTCATACTGCTTCTTATAAAGTGTTTGTATCTTGTTATTTCTTCAATCGTTCCCGACTTTTATGTTGAAAGTCATCCAACGTCTGCGGACTCAGGCGGGCCTTCTCTACCCAGTCTTTTTCCCCGTAAACTCCCGCTTTCGAATAATCAAAAGGCTTAAAACCTATTTTACGAACAGCCTTTGCAGATAAAAAGGTATAATCATCCGACAAAGGAGCCTTAAACAGAGGGTCGGCATAGACGGAATGAGGTTCTTTCAGCTTCTTCCATTCTTTAAATGTATATTTGCCAAACTTCGGTTCACCGTTCAAATGCCAATACAGATTAGAATCAATATCCAACAAACCTGTCTCCCAGGCACCGGCCAATGTTTCCCCCTGCTCCTGCAAGATAATATTATGCTTGAAATGGAACGACAAATGCGATTCGGCACGGGTGTATTGTGCCTGGTAATAATGACCGAAAGCAAAGATATTGTTCTCTATCTTATTATCCTTGCCGTAATGCTGGTGGAAGCCACCACTTTTACATCTATATACCAGATTATTACTCATCTCTACACCGGTAGATCCTTCATCGGTATAAAGTCCCCATCCGCCATAGTCATAAGACAAGACATCGTGTATGACATTATTTGTCACCTTTGTTCCTTCCGATTCACCTAGCGTATAAACAGCTCCCATGTCCGACAGTTCTCCCCAGCCGATATGATGGATATGGTTATATGAGATGATATTCCTGACAGCCGGACTTTTCAGTTTTGCCTGGTAAAACTCAGCTTCTCCCCTAAAATTGAGATGATGTGTCCAAAGATCCGGAGAGTCATTATATCCCCACACCCAACCGACAGAAACGCCGGAATAGTATAGATCGGAAATCTCGTTATGAGTCACTTGATTATCGCTACTATGAAAGATAGCAACTCCAATACCACTGGGTAATTCACGTCCGACATGCGTTATGATATTATTATGTATCACATTATGGCTGGTGACCTTACGATTATCTGACCTGAAATAAGGTTCGCCAATTTTAATACCACCAGCACCCAAATCAGCCAGGTAACAATGTTCCACTTTATTATTGTGACACTCTTGCCTGAACCAGACAGCGTAAGTTCCGGTATGACCTATTTCGCAATTGATCAAAGATATATATTCGGAGAAATCAAATGATAACGCCGCTTTAGTAAAGGCAGCCGCCTGCATAGGTTCTTCGCCATGTTCCGGCATTCGATAGGAACTATATTGAAAAGAGATGTTTTCAAACGTTACATGTTTCACCGGACTTCCGGCTTCTCCTTTAAACACAACCAGCTGTTCAAGCGAAGGTACAAAGGACTCGGCAGTTTCCATGTTCTCCCCTTCATAAGGCATATAATACAGATATCCCGTATTCCTGTCAAGATACCATTCGCCCGGTGTATCCAACGCTTCCATATAATCATACATCAAATAACGGGAACCTTCCCGTATCTGGTTCCAGGGATGCATCCCCTTCCCATTCACATAAATAAAAGCTGAATCGACATCCACATAGGCCGCACGTTTATGAGTGATATCCCATTTGTGATAAAACCGGAATTTCAACTGTTGCAAATCGGAAGGTTGTAGTTTACTCATCTCCTGCCAGTCTTCCTGATTGAGATTAATCCGCTGAACGGCATAATCAGCAAAGCGGACCCCCTTCACAAAGGGAATCTCGGAAGAACTTTTTACATAATGCCAGTCCGTATTGGGAGTACGGGCCAGAATTGCCCGCTTTCCATTTACATATAATTGCTCAAACTCCAATCCATAACGGGTCACCTCCGGCACATAAGCCCGGTATAACTTATCTCCATATTTTTGCCAACCCTTAACAGACACACCACCTATGAAATAAGGTTTACCTACGTCTCCGTCCGATTGGATGATAATAGGACGAGAAGACGGTCGATCAATAACAAAAGGACGATCCATATAATAGTTGCCTGTTGCCACCTTTATAAACAAAGTATCCGTTTCACTCCGGTTATCCAACTGCCCTTCTATCGCTTTATTCAGTGAATAATAAGGGGATTCAACCGTCCCCTTTCCATCATCACTACCTGTGGACGACAGATAGACGACTTGGTTGGCATACAATCCGGTATTTACAAACAATAGTGTTAGTATTGATAAAGCTATCCTCTTCATTGATCGTAGATTAGTATTATTTCGTTTTACATTACTTTATACTTCAAGAAGGAGTAATCTGCCGGATTGTCAATTGCAAAAGTGACAAAACCATCCTTCGATACCTCTACTTCTCTTGTTTGTTTGCTTTTTAGGTCAGATATCCTCAACTTCTTGCCTGCCAGGAATTTCAATTGAATTGGTTTATTCGATTCACTGTTATGCAACTCCCGGAATAAAAGAAGATATCCTTCATCCTGCTCGCCATTGATAAACTGGAAACCTGCCCAACTAGCATTAGTCGGTGTTTCACCTATCGGAAAACTATAGCTGTCAAATATCTTCTCACGATGTTCCTTATACAGGGAGATAAGAGATTTCAACTCTTTCCGACCAGCTTCATCCAAATATTGTGCACTTTGGAAAAAGACCGGAATAAATGGTAATCCCATGGCAAAGCAATAGCCATGTCCATGTTTATCGGCATCGCTATAGCGTGTATCGACCCGCTTCGGGTTCTGAAGTAATACCTGCAACTTATTACTATTGAAATATTTACTCATCAGCCAATGTTGCCGCAACACATGATAAGGCACCATGATCAGATGTTCCGGCAATGCCTCCTGTATATTCTGAAAATAGATACTACCATATTCTTTCGCGTAATACCATCCATATCGTGGATCGGCATATTCTGGACAGAAGGAAAACTGGGTCTTCATCCAGGAGCTTTTCATGATTTCACGGATATTCTTAAAACGGTTCTCAAATGCCTCCCGGTTATTCAAATGATCGAAATCGACTTTCCAGGTAACGACATTTGCTTCTTTCAGATTGAGTAACAGATCCTGTTGTTTGGCTCGTTGGATAGCCACCCACAGGCCCAGTTTCACTTTATTCTTCTTACATGCCTCATTAATATTTTTCCATCCATCCGAATAGCTTGGACGGAACACTTCCATCTCTCCTCCCCACGGGTTGATCTGCCATCCATCGTCGATACGAAGTACATCTACCCCCAAATCAGATAATAAAGGTATTTCTTTCAACAGATAATCTTCCTGTGCAAATTGTCCACCACCAGGATTAGCCGGCCCCCATGTATCATTTATAATCATGATATCCCGTTCCGGGAACACCGGATAGCGGGCACGGTCAAACTGTTTCAATGCCAGCTGCATACCATCATTTCCACCGGAGTAGACTATCGTCCAGTTCGCCCAGCACTCCCGGAAGCGGTCGGGAACAATCTCGTCAGGATTCAATCCCCATCCGGTCACAAACAATCCTTTCGGACCGGCATAGAAGCTCCCTGTATTATGTCCCTGCTGGTTCACACATTTATGAGATTCTTTGACAATCATCACTCCTTCATCTCCATATTCGGTACAAACTCCACTAGCCCAATTGATGTCTTCATCCTGAAAAACAGGATAACCGACAACCACTTCTTCTTTCAACATATCCCTGCTCTGATCGTGACGGGATCCGGGATCGTTGTAATATCCCCAGTAACGCCGTTGATTCTTCACAGAGAAATCCAGTGGCAGATATTCCGCCCGACCGCTGGGTACGGATAGTGTATGTCCAAAGTAATTCCGCGTCGTTTCCTTATCCGGCAATCCCTCCGGATTAAATCCGTCCATCGCCTTCACCTTCAATTGTACCCGAACTCCCGGAGCATCCGGAAAAAGCCAGACGACATGCTGCACCTCCAGCCTTGCCGAATCATAACGAAAATGTGTTGTCACTTCCAAATGCCGGTTGATAAATCCATCATCGTCACTCTCACGAACATCAAAAGAAACAAAAGTAGCTTTTGAGTTCGGATGAATAGCTCCTGGAAGATCCCAGTCGCAAGTAACCTCCGAATGTACTTTGCTCCATTCTTTATTCAAAAATAGATCCTTAACGGCTACTGTCTTCAATCCTGTTTTATTCAGGCACCATTTCCGCTCGATCTTACCGGTAGAAGCGATTAAGGTATCTCCGGAAACGGAAACTGAGGCTGATTTCAGGTTCTTATTAAAATTGTGAGGAAGACTTTGAGCATAAGCATTAGTTACACATAAAAAAAAGCAAGTTCCTATTTTATAAATATTCTTTTTGAAAATCATATGTAAACAAGAGTTTTTAAATTATTGTAATATTATCTTTAAGGTATTGACAAATATAAAAGGGATTAATCTCACATAAAATAGCAAAAAACTGTCTATTTAGTGGACGATTATTGCCTAAACAGAAACAATTCAATTAAAGTTACCCATAATAATAACATCTTCTTTGCGAGCAGAAGGAGTAATATTCCAGTTAATCAATTTGCCATTCCTCACCGTGCCCTCAACAATAGTACTATAAGGCGCATGTAACTTAAAATCACAATTCCAATCAGTCGGCCAAGCCGGAAGAAGATAGATATACTTTCCTTTTGTCTGCATCAACATATCTTGCAATCCAATCATACCTGCGCCTCCATGATCCATATCCGGACATTGACAAAATCCTGGATTATCCCAAAAGGCAGGAAATCTACGGGCGGGTATTTCTTTACTTCCACGATCCCCCAAAGGATGCAAGAACTTATTCATGGTGTACAACTTCGCTTCATCCGTCAACCCCATGCGAGCTGTAAAAATACCTCCCTGAAACCAACAGATGTAATTTTTCTGGGCAGAAGCTTTTGAATTATACAGCCAAGTATTTTTAGCAATCTCCAATCCGGCTGAATCATCGAATGAATATGCTTCAAAAGGAAAAAGAGTATATAACTGCGGAAACTCCATATTCGGCTGATCACCTTCCAACTCCCAGCTTTCAGCTGGTGGCAACATAGTACGCCCCTCCTTCTCTATCGTTGGGATTTCCGGTAAACGTTGTAATATTCCTTTAAAATAGTCATATTGCTCCTTCGTCAATTCTTCCCGCGGAAAAGACAATACACCTTCCACCAAGGCATGCAAACCGCTCACTACATCCGTCGGATTCTTTGCTCCGGCATACAGTTCCAATGCACTGGACGGATACAACTCCAATTGCCCATCTTCGTCCAACTCTGTTCCTTTTTTTTCTAAGCGATACCGACGATAATAATTGTCATAATACTTCACTGAATTTTCTATAAACGGCATTTGATCCTGCAATTTTTCAGTTCCATATCGTGCTGCTTCCAAATGCATATATGCAAAATCAAGCATAGAAGTATAATGATACTCCAGATGAATCAATCCACTATGACCATAATTCGTCCGTTTGTAACTATCACAACGGCCAAAACAATCAGACATAATTTCAGGATCAGCATAAACTGCATGTAAACCGTAAATATTCAATCCTTCCGGATAAGCAACTCCTTCTATTCCCCAATAGTTTTTTGCCCGTTGCTTCTGTAAGCCGACCATATTCCGATACTGATTCATTACCGGCTGCATCAGGTCGTTATCACCGGTCTTAAGCAACGGCCAATAAACCAGGCGCTGATTCTGTGCCATAAACTCACATCCCTGCCAATTGCGATATTCAGGAAGTTGACCATTCGGATTGTCCACATTAAATATTCCACCATTAAATAAAACGGGATGATGTGCCCCACGAGTACATCCCAGCATATAACGAAACAGCTGATAGTTGCGTCCAACCTGCCAGGCAGCCGCATCCATATCCTTTTTGACATCCGCATTCGCCGCCTCTACCGGATCCATATCCGAATTGATACAAATATAACTTCTGTCCCAAAACTCTTTCCACCATGTAAGTGACTGACGACGGTCTGCGCTTGCAGTACTTTTTGTCTTTGCGGCCAACCTCCCCAATTGTTCCATCCATTGATCCAATGTTTCATCCTGCTCTATTCGTATGGCCACACGCAAATCCATCTCTTTCAAAGGAGACTCCGATTTCAATTCCAAAGAACTATAAGGTGTAGCCATATATACTCCGCTATCAGCCACAGAAGATACTAGTCCATCGGCATACATCATTCCCCCAGAAGTTAGATTTCTCAAAGGGTCAACTATAGATTCCCTGAATGGTTCCGCTCTTTGCTCCTTAATCATCTTTTCCAACTCGACATTCGTTGCTGCATTCCGATGATAAAATAAAATCTGATTATTGTCGGTAAAGGTATGTTCCAGTTTCCAGGTTTCATATTTAGCCTTCACCTCCACAGGAATATCCGTACGCATTTCAACATGTACAACCGGATTAAACACATCAACCCACATTATCAGACGAAAGCCATTGTCACCCGTAAAAACGACTTCCGATTTCTCTAAACTCAATTCCTGCTTAAATTTCGTTGTAAACGGATTGGGTGAAAATTGAAGTCGCACACGTCCCAACTTACCCAAATTAGAACTATTATCCATATAGCTGTCGGTACTACCCAGATAAAATAGCAAATCATCCTTTTCCCGCCAAGTGTTCAATTGAAGATTTCCTCCCCCGACAGGCATCGAACCAAGCGCGTTCTCACTTGGTGTGGTCCAGACCACATTATAATCAGCCAACGATTTCTCTTGCTTATTTTGCTGTACAGAGCAGCCACACAGCAAAACCAATAAGAATAACACACAAATATTTTTTTCCATATCAAAAGAACTACAATTTATCATTTATGAATCGTTTGAAAAAACTCATGCATCTGTACATCATATTCATCCGGTGTCGTATGCCATTCTGAAAGTCGTGTTACACCTGTCTCACGGCAAAGGGCAACAAACTCATCCAAACGCGTCAGAATTTCCGGACGCGTACGCCATTTTCCATCTATCTGTTCGAAGCAACGACTATCTGCCGTTCCTCTTTTCTTGGCAATATTAAACAGGGCATAAGTCAGTGGCATGTAAGCAACTTTCACACGCTGCAAAATCTCCGGCTGTCCGCTAACTGCCTCCATGGCCTGAGTAAAAATAGTTTCATAACGTGCCATCAATTCATCCCTCAGAAAACCTTTTTCGCAATAATCTTCCGGACTCATAAAGATACCCAACTTCTCACCGGAAGCCTCCAGTTCATCATGCATCAGATCAATATACTGGCGAATATAAGGAGCAGCCTCATGGTAATAATGTTTCAAGAAATCATCCATTTCCCCATTTATATCACAATTAGGATTCCAAAGCAGACGGGAAATCAGATACTGGCGCAACTCATAAAACTCACCACCTATCTCCCGGTTTCCTTGTTGAAAATGAGCATTTGTACCATTCTCCACGAAAAACCGGATGTTTGGCTGCAAGACCCGTAAGTTCGGAAACGGACTTACCAGGTGCCTGAACTGTACCACATAATCCCAAATCATAATATCCCGGGTCAATTTACCCCACGCACGAAGATCTTCACCAAAGTTATCATTCGGATTGGTTGCAATAGGAACCTGGCGCTCCGACTCAATATTACAAAGCATAATCTGTACATTTTCACGCGGAACAATTGAGCGAGGAGGCTTACGGCTATATTGATAGGCCAGCGTTGAAATTACTTTGTTTGGGAAACGCTCGGCCACCCGATTCACAAAGGCCAAGACCGAACCGCTGTGACTATCTTCCTGCTCATCCAGTTTTGTACACTCCTCACAACGGCAATAACCATAGTTATCATTCTGACTGACCGACCAGTAGGTGGCTTTCGGAAACTGAGCCATCGCATCTTCCAAATTCTTCACCAGTACATCAAAAACCTCGGGGTTGGAAAGGCACAACTGAGCCGGATCCCGTTTTCCGTCAATCAAAGCGTAATATTCGGGATGTGTTTTAAAATACTGTGCAGGCGGAACCAACAATTCAAATGTATGAACCATATATCCCCATTCGCCATCAGTTACCCCGTCCAACGTACAATGATCAATCTTATGCCAGTCAGAATAGAACGGATCAAACGCATCGCGATAATGTGTATCGCGGAATAAATTAACCGGCACCTGCGTGTCATCGATTTCTCCTACTTCAATCCGATCAAGCATCGGATAATCAAGAACCTTAGACGAGAGACAACGATATCCAAGATATTGATCAAAGAAAGAATAAACACCATATAGTGTTCCCTTCTCCTTGCCACCGACAATGGCTAACCGCCTCCCCACTGTCCGGATTGTAAATCCATCTTCTGCAAGCAGAGTCGTATCAATATCGGTATGCGACGATACACCTATCAAAATTTCATGCCGCCCATCAGACTCCGTATCCAAAACCACCGGTAAAGTAACCTTGCTACTCAAAGCCAATAATCGACTAAACTCGCTAGCGGCATGTCGTTCACTTTCCGTAGCATCCGGAGATACTACAATCACATAGTCACTTCGTCCCTGGTCAGCCAACAGCAACGGACCATTTTGACAAGAGAGGAGTAGCGACAACGCCGCTACCCCTCCGATTATTAAGTACTGAAATATATTCATATTGATTATATTTATTTTACATGCTTCATGACTACATCGAATTTATCTTCCAAATCTTTTGATAACAATGCTTTTTCTTTCCATTCCCGATTACCATAAACTCCTGCACGAGAATAATCAAAAGGTTTAAATCCTATTCTTTTGGCAGTTTTGGTATTCTTGAATCGGAAATCGAAATTCATCGGATCTACAAACATCGGATCTGCTATAATAGAATGTTTGTCTTTACCCAATTTTTTCCATTCAGAAAAACTCAGCCCATGAAACTCTTGTTTCTGATTCACAGGATTCCAAAAACAATTCCTATCCAAGACAGTCTGAGCATCCAACCAAGCGTCTTTACCCATATCCATATACAAAAGCCCCTCATCATAATAAATGATATTATTTGATAAAGTAAACGACAAATGATCTTCCACACGTGTCAACTGCAATTGAGACAATAGGTTTAATGCAAAGATATTATTTCGAATAATATTATCTTTTCCATAATGTTGATGGAATGCCGAACATTTACATTTATATACCAAATTATTCTCCATCTTGATACCGGCTGATCCTTCATCCGTATACAACCCCCAACCACCATAGGTATAAGAATGCACATGGTGTATTACATTATTACTGACAGTAGTACCTTCAGAAGCTCCTAAAGTATAAACACCGCCCATATCGCTCAGTTGTCCCCAACCTAAGTGATGAATATGATTGAACTCTACAGTATTTCGTTTAGTTGGACTCTTCGCATATCCCCATACCCAACCAACTGACATTCCTGAATATTTGAAATCAGCGACATCATTGTGCGTAATTGTATTGTCACTTGCATAGAAAACAGTAACCCCAATTCCTTCTGCATTTACATAACCACCATGCTGGATAATATTGTTATGAATCGTGATATGATGTGTATTGGCCAATCCTTCAGAATCAACACCCAAAAATTTAGGATTAAAATCACCTATCTTAACACCACCAGCTCCCAAATCATACAAATGAGAACGTTCTATTCTTGAATTGGAACAATCCTCCTTAAACCAAATAGCCCCCTCACCAGTATGAGCTATATCACAATTAAAAAATTCTATCCGATCAGCATGATTCACCATTACTGAAGCTTCAACCGTAGCCGCAGCTTGGCGAGCCTCATATCCGTTTCGAGGAGTAATATAAGAAGAATGTTCAAAACGAATATTACGGAACTGGATATTTGAAACTTTCTTGTTTTCTTTTCCTGTTATAGTTAAAAGTTTTTGGGAAATAGGATAAACACATTCCGTTTTTTCAATCGTTTCACCTTCTTTCGGCATATAATAAAGGTAACCATCACGTTGTAAAAACCACTCCCCAGGCTGATCTAAAGCATTCTTGTAGTTCTCTACAAAATAACGGGTTTCTTTGTTCATCACATTATAGCTAGGCATTATTCCTCCTACAAAATAAAAAGAAGAATCAGCAACACCTGCATACTGAATATGTTTGTAAGTAGTAGCCCATTTGAGATAAGAAACTACTAAAGCGTCATTCCATTCGCTTTCTTCTATATCCTTAAGTATCTGCATACCATCATTGTCGACGACCAATCGTTGACTACCATAGGTATTGACAAAATCCACCCCTTTCTTATCCAAGCGTATTTCTTCAACACGTTTGGGATGAAAAAATTCATCCCTATTTGGAGTTTGTGCCCGAAACCGACGTTCTCCATTTACATACAATTGTTCGAAATAATACCCGTAATCCACTACTTCGGGAATATAAGCTCTCCAAAGACCGGGACTAACTTCCTCAAAATCGCTAACCACCTTTCCTCCGCTGACTATCGGGCGATTTTCAATGTCACCACAAAAAACAACAGGAGACTCTTCCGTTCCGGTATCTTTTTCGGTAAAAGCTATCGGATGTGTAATAGGATAAGTACCCGAAGCAACTTCCACAAAGATCGTATCTTTAATGATTTGACGCACACGCATATCACGGATCTTGTTCCTTACCCCTTCAAAAGAAGCTAATGGTTGATTTTTAGCTCCGGTGTGAGTATCGTTACCATTAGGTGATAAATAAATTTTTTCTTCAGCTCCCACCAATTGAGAGAGAAATAATGCTGATAATATGATCACTGAATACTTCATAGTAAAATATTTTTTGAAAAAAGGGGTAGTTTTGTTTATATAATCCAAAACTACCCCTCACATAAGGTAATTTATATCTAATTATTTGTATCCCGGATTCTCTTCCAAGTTTATATTTTGTTCTGTTCTTGCTTTCGTAATCGGGAAATAATAATGCTCAGACCTGAACTCCGGAGTACGAGCATCAAAGTTAGAGATTACTTGAATCTTGAATTTACGATCCGTATTATAGTTACTTCCGTTAAAATTACTAGACTTATAATCCAATATAAAACGAAGACCTGAAGGATTTTTAGAAAATGTCTCCTCAGCTATATGCCAACGACGAGCATCCCAAAAACGATGTCCTTCAAACGCCAACTCCACTTTACGTTCATGACGAATTGCCTCACGATCAATTGACGTTTTAGGAGCGATACCCGCTCTTTCACGAATTTCATTGATAGCCTCTAAAGCTTCGTTTGTCTTACCCAATTCAAAAGAGGCTTCTGCCAAATTCAACAACACTTCACCATAACGGAAGATAGGACAATCAATGCCATCTTTTTCATCCATATTACAATTAGAATTATCATCCAACATTTTCAAAATACCAAAACCCGGACCAAAATTTCCTGAAAAGTTTTGATTTCCCCACGCTTCAATCCCTTCATAAGCATCGGCCTCATCTTCCAAAAGCTTTCCATTTCCATCTATCAAACCATGATGAGAAGTCACATTTCCACCTTTCCATGCTGTCCCATTCGTCCATACAGATGCAAAGAAACGAGGATCTTTATTCTTGAACAATTCATCCATAGTCCATAATCCCTCTTGAACTGCTTTTCTATCCAATTTACCAGAACTACCATCAGTCAATTCAAATTCTTCAACCATTTCCAAAGATGGATTCGAACACATTCCTATATTATATCCATGAGGTTTAGGAGATAAAAGGAAACCCCACCACCAAGAATTTTGAGCGGCATCAAATTGTTTTACAAAAATCATCTCCTGGTTAGCTTCTTTCAAAAAAACATTTCTAAAGTTCATCACTTTATCAGCTTCTTCATTATACAAAGCATATTTACCTAAATTCTGGATTTTCTTTGCAGCATCATAAGCAGCTTGATAATACCCTTGAGCAGCAGTTTGAGGAATACCTACCAATCCATTTTTCTCCACCTTACCAAACTGAGCGACACTTCCCGCATAAAGAGCGGCCCGACACTTCAATGCAAGAGCAGCGCCTTGAGTTGCACGTCCATAATCTTGTGGAAGACCATTCAACTTTTCTTCAATATCATTAATTTCAGAAATAACAAAATCATAAACCTCCTGTTCTGTATTACGTACAGGATACATTTCTTCGGCAGGAGCATCCATCGGAATTGCTTTAGTCACCAAAGGAACTCCACCATAACGTTTAGCCATTGAAAAATAATTGAATGCTCTCAAAAAGCGTGCTTCTGCCACACGAGACTCTATATACTCAGGTTCATTCGTACTATTGGGCAAACGTTCAATCAGTTCATTCAAACGTCGGTTGATTGTATAAGAGGTCTCCCAGTACTCCATAAGGCCACCATCAATATTCAGCCCTCCTGTCCTATATCCAGTAACACCAGCTAAATCCCACGCAGGCTGGGTCGTTTCATCAGTCATGTCAATCACAAATTGAAATGAACCTTTAAATCCCCATCCACCACCGGCTTTCTGTTGTTGATCCATCTTAAAAACTGTCATTTCTGAATATTGGGAAACTAGATAAGCATCTACCAAAGTAGGGTCATCCCAAACAACGTCATCAGAAATCATATCTAATGGTTTTTTATCCAATATATCACAAGATGCTGTTATCACCAACAAAAAGACAGCTAACATCTTTCCGATTTTTATGCTTTTCATATTCTAATTCTATTACAAAAAATAATTAAAATGATAAATTCACACCGAAGCTAATTGTTCTTTGCTGCGGATAATATTGATCTGCATTTCCAGATGAAATTTCTGGGTCAATATTATATTTACTTACACTACTCAATGTAAATAAATTTGTAGCAGAAATGTAAACACGAAGTTTCTCTACATTAACTTGACTTGAGATTTCTTTTGGAAGCGTGTAGCCCAAAGCAAAATTCTTCAATCGTAAATATCTTACAGACTTCAACCAATAATCAGAAGTCCACCCATTAGAAGCAGCTCCTCCTAATCGTGGCTGCAAAGCATCACGATCATTACTGTCTTCCGTCCAACGCGTATCATAAGTTCTTTTATTCAATTGATTCCCTTTTACAGAAGCTGAATACCCTGCAGCACCCTGGAACTGAGCCACCAAATCAAAGTTTTTATATGCAAACATTCCATTCAAACCAAAAAACCAATGAGGAGTTGTTCCTTTTCCTATCTCTTTTTGGTCTCTCCAGTCCAAAACACCATCATTATTGATATCCTTAAATTTAACATCTCCTGGACGAAGTGTTTTGTTTCCACCTCCTAAGCCATCATAATTATAAGGTAATGCATCAATCTCTGCCTGGCTAGTAAACAATCCATCGGACACATAACCAAATTCACGGTCTGTCCAAAATCCCGAATGCTTATTTAAACGGATCTGATCCGGATCTGTGTATTCAGTTTCTTCATAATGATCCCATTTCGAACGAGCCCAAGAGACATTACCAGATACATCATAAGAGAAATCTCCAATAGTCTTTGAGGAACCAACTTGAAGTTCAAACCCTCTATCATTACTGCTATTTATATTTTCCAATGGAGTGGAAGCACCAAACGTTCCCGGAAGAGATTTAGCCCGTGTAGCCAAAATACCCGAACGATCCCGATAGAATCCTTCCACAGAACCATAAACCAAACGGTTTAAAAATGAGAAATCTACCCCTACATTGTATAACTTCATTTTTTCCCATGCAATAAAAGGATTTGCTAAACTTGTTGGATATAATCCTTGTACAAAACGATTTCCCCACTGATATATACCCCCGATATTATATCCAGCCATATATTGGAAATCCCTGGTATCATTATTCTGTTTATAGTCATATCCTGAAGAACCATAACTAAGTCTTAACTTCAACTGGTCCAATGCTTGAAAACGAGACATGAATTCTTCTTTCGAAAGCACCCATCCAACCGAAACACTTGGGAAATATCCCCATCTGTCTTCTTTAGGGAAATTAGCCGAAGCATCAGCTCTCAAAATAGCTTCAATCAAATATTTGTCATCATAACTATAATTCACACGAGCAATGGCACTCATACGACCCATTTCCGAAGCAGAGCCATCATTTTTCATTCCATTTTGAGAACCTGCAAACAACTGATCTATAGCATCAGTCATGAATTTTTCACGAGATGCCCAAAAGTTATTTCCACTATATTCAATACATTCAAATATTCCCAATGCTGTTAAATGATGTTTTTCATTGAAAATACGATCATAATTCAACGAATACTGTTGAGTTAACTGACGGTTGAAATTAACAGATTCACTTAATTGAGCCTGTCCCCACATTTCACCGGCTAAGGTGTACTTGTCCGCCTCTTGATTATAGGTATAGAACTTATAAGGTTTTTGGAAATTCTTTCCGTAGGACTGCCAATCCTGATAACTTATCAAAGCTTTTGCTTTCAATCCTTTGATATAAGGTACCTCATACTCCAAAGTGGCTGTTCCTCGAAGATCTCTACCTTTGTTTTGATTATATCCCCAAATATCCATATTGGAAGACAATGCAGCACTACCTACATCAATACCTCCATACGAATTTTTTGAAGGATCCGATAAAACCGGAGAAAACCATGGCTGTGTGTTATAATAATCCTGCCACAAAGTTCCTCCCCCTGACATACCACGACCGGTAAATTTACCATCATCGTAAACCGCAGACAAGTCCACAGACAGTTTTAAACGATCTGTAATTTGTGCATCCACATTAGATTGTAAATTATATCGTTTATACTCTCCACCATTTTTCTTCACCATTGTCTGTTGGTTCTGATAACCGAACAAAGCGAAATATTTTATTTTTTCACTACCCCCACGAATCGCAATATTCTCATTATGCTGAGGAGCCCATTTACGAAATACATGTCCATACCAGTCGTATGACTGATAAGCAGGATCTGTTCCCTCAAAATATTTCCTTACGGCTTCCGCTGTAAAAGGTGCTGTCTCTTCTGGCTTTCCAGATTGCAAGTGTTCCTCACGCCTCATTTGGGCAAGTTCACCAGATGTTGCTTTATCCGCAAGGTTTGTAACTCCTTGCATCGTATATGAAGCATTAAATGTAATAGTTGGTTTTTGGATCGTACCACGCTTGGTTGTCACCAAAATTACACCGTTACCGGCACGTGCTCCATAAATAGAAGCCGCTCCATCCTTCAAAATAGAGACATTCTCTATCTGATTAGGATCCAGCGTAGAAAGACTACCTTCAACACCATCAACAATAACCAAAGCATCACCAAAACCACGAATGCTAAGTTTTGCAGCATCCGATCCCGGCATACCACTTGATTGTTGAGTAATCAAACCTGGCAGTTTACCACTTAAAGAGTTTGTTACATTTGCAACTGGAGCTACTGTCAATTGCTCTGATTTAACGGACGAAACAGCACCAGTTAGTGTACTCTTTTTCTGTGTACCGTATCCGACAACAACTACCTCATCTAATGCTTCACTATCCTCTTTCAGTATAACATTTACAGATAATTGCCCTTTCACAACCACTTCTGTTGATACATATCCTATATAAGAGATAACTAACGTTGCGTTGTCAAACGCAACGTTAAGGGAGAACCTCCCTTCGGCATCCGTAACCGTTCCATTCGTCGTTCCTTTCTCCACAACATTCGCCCCAATAACAGGTTCTCCTGTTGCATCTTTCACAACACCTATTACCTGTTGATTCTGTTGAGAAACCGAAGATACATTATTCTCCAATTTAGTATTCGGAGACAAAATAATATAAGACCCATCCACTGCAAACTTTACATCTGTTCCGTCGAACAACAGCTTCAATACTTCCTCCAAAGGCTTTTTATTCGAGTTGACAGATACCTTCCGGTTCACATTCACATACTTGTCATATACAAACAAATAATCCGTCTGCTTCTCAATGTCATTTAAAACACTAGATAGTTCCGTATTATTCTGCTTCACCGTCACCTTAACAGTCTGTGAGTTAGTATTTCCTGCATGTAGGCTAAATACCAATGCTAATGAGCACACTGTGGTCAGCTTCATGATTCTAAAAAAGTGTTTACACCGTTGGGTTTTGTCATAGAAAACCCACGATAAGAATTTTTTATTCATATCTTTGTTGTTGCTAATTGATTAATACATTTATTTTTAACTGTGTTAATTGGATGCCGATGGGTGTGGGGACACTTGTCGGCATTTCATTTTAAGATTAACTTTCTTCTTTAAGATTAACTCTGCTTTTCATGTTCCATAGGCTGTTTCATTTTTAATTAGACTTATTTTATATAAACAATGGTATTATCATCGTTTCTTTCAAACGTATATTTAGCATTCCGCTGCAAAATTCGTAACGCATTATCCAATCCGTCGGAAATACGGAATTTACCGCTGCACGAATATTCTTCCAGCTTCTTATTTTCTACAACAATAGATATACCGTAACATTTTTCGAAACGTTTCATCAACTCATTAAAAGCGATATTGTCAAAACAAACCAATCCGTCCCGCCAACGGAAATGATCATAATCATCAATGAATGAAACTAACAACCGGCCATCTTTCATATGAACCTCCTGATCCGGTTTCAAAAGGACTGAAGTTGAGACAGCGGAATTATCCGTCACTTTCACAGATCCCTCCATCAAGGATGTTGAAAACTCTTCTGAATCCGAATAGGCCTCCACGTTAAACTTCGTCCCTAATACTTCTATATCACATTTCCGGGTATGAACCACGAAAGGAGATTCCTTATCATGTTTTACTTCGAAGTATCCTTCGCCATCCAGCTTCACCTCACGTTTCGCTCCGGAGAAAACTGCCGGATAAACCATCTCTGAACGGGCATTCAACCAAACTGTCGTCCCATCCGATAATGTAAGGTTTACCCGTTGTCCTGCCGGAACCGTTATCGTATTCATTGCAGCCAACAGTTCTTTCTTTTCTGATACATAGAAGTATAATCCACAAGCTACCGTCACTGCCACAACGGCGGCTACTTTCAGTACTTCGCGCATCCAGGGACGAATAAACGGTCCTTTGTTCACATTCAATGCCAGCTTCTCTCCTTCTGCCTTTTCATCTGCACTTCCGGCCAAGATCATTGCATCGAAGAACTCGCGCTCCTTCAGCAACTCTTCTTCGTTTTCAGAAGAGGCATCCAGCCAACGGTAAACAGCCGCTTCTTCTTCCGAAGAAGCGATACCTTCAAAGTATTTATATAATGTTTCTTTTTGCATCTTTTTCATCGTTCTATATATAAAGCGTTCCAGCCGGAAACATCCCTAACGGAAAAGTGAAGTTTTTTGAAATAAATATTCATTAAAAGGGAAAAGATCGGTCTACTAACAAATACCAAAGAAAAACAATGCAGGTAAATAATCTTTCAATGCAACACGAAGCACCTTCAATGCTTTGGTAATATGAAACTCCACAGCTTTAGTAGAGATGCCTAATGCTTCGGCTATTTCTTTATGGCTTTGGCTATGATAGCGGCTCCTTGTAAAAATATCTCGGGTTTGTGGGGGAAGGGACAACAATGCCTTATCAACCAACTCCTGTAGTTCTTTTGAAAAGATCCGTTCGGGGTTACAAGCTTCCAAAGTGGTGATACGGATATTCAACTTACGGGTCTCATTAGTTTTCACATATTCCTCATAATCTTCCTGAACGCGTAATTGTCGCAAATGATCCAGACATTTATGCTTGATAACAGTCAATATATATGCCAGCACATTGGTATGAGCATCGAGTTTCCGACGATTTTCCCAATAGTACATCAGACTTTCAACGGCTATATCTTCAGCCATCATCCTGTCATCCACATACGTCCTTGCAAAATGAACAAAGCGATCTTTGTAGTTCGTAAACAGATGATTAAACGTTTGTATCTCAGTGCTCTCCTTCATAACAATATCGCTAACGAGGGATAAAGATATACAAAATATCTCAGTTACCCACTTTATGTACTGAAAACATTAAGAGATCAAGTTTAAAGTCAGCATTTCCTCATCGGTGTTTTTTTGTTGCACAATAGTGATAATACAAAAGGATGTGTCAAAATACACTAAATGGCACACAGATGACATTGATTAAACAGGTGAACACAGATTATTGATTGATTTTCAATTTATTCATCTGTGCTCATCTGACCGGTCTACGTCATCTACGTGCCATAGTGTGACTTTTGAGACATTCTCATTTCAAAAGAATGCAACCTGTCCCCCCTTTACATTTATCAAAAGGTCAATAAACCGATATCTTCGTATCCTTGTGTGGTTCAGTAGCTTTACCTGGCAACGGATGTTCTTCCGGAATCTTGAAGCCGGGCTGCGTGATGTCCGGTCCCAGCAGGTTCTGATCCACCAATATCTGATCCCATGTATAGGTCTTGCCGGTATAGGCCGATTCGCGTCCCATGATACATGCCAACGTAGAGTTAGCCATGTTATTCGCATCGTTGAATGGCTTGTTCTCTCGGATGGATGTCACCCAATCGATATGCTCTTGCTGGAAACCACTGTAATCATCTATCGGTTTTCCGTTCTCGTCTTTCTCCGGTTCGTATTTGTAGATGACATTTCCCTTCTCGTCCCAAATGGTGTCGCTACAGTTTGAGCTACCTTTAGTACCCCAGACCACTTCGCCGATAAGGTCCGAACATTGGTCGATATGCCTTGTCGAACTGATAATGTGGATATTGTTCTCAAACTCATAATCGACCATAAAGAAATCATATTTATTGCCGAGCGAAGGGCGTATCTTAGCACCTTGACCTATTGCCCTCATAGGCGTCTTGTCACCCATAAACCATCTGACGACATCAATGTTATGGATCTGGTGGTCGTTAATACAATCACCTCCCATGAACGGGTAATTCAACCAGTTGTAAAGCACATGTTCCGTGTCGCTCCACTCCGGACGACGGTCACGGTACCAAGTACGGGCGGTATTCCAATAACAAGCCCCACCGACAATCTCGCCAATCATACCCGAAGCCACCCGGCGGTAGGTTTCGATGTAGTTGTTCATGTGGCGGCGGTAGGTACCACAGCAGACAGACAACCCTTTCTGGTCGGCCTGTTTGGCGGCAACCAAAACCGTACGTACACCGGCAGCATCCACAGCGAACGGCTTCTCGATGAAGACAGGCTTACCGGCATCCACGGCAGCCTTGAATATTTCCGGATGGAAACGGGGCGGAACGGCAGCAATGATCACATCGACTTCGGGCAATGCGATGACCTTTTTATAAGCATCAAAGCCTAAGAAAGCATGGTCTTTGGAGATGTTTTGCTTCATCTTCTCGTTGAAGTATTTCAACCCACCGTCCAATCTTTCCTGTAACGCTTCTGCCAAAGCCACAACCGACAGCCCGTCGCCAGCCTGTATAAACTGTATCCCTGCCCCGGTAGCACGACCGCCGCAGCCGATCAGTCCGGCACGGAGCGGCTTGCCATCCACCGCTTTACGCAAAGAAAGAGGAAGCCCCAGCTCTTCACGTGATTTCAACACAAAATCATTGACACCACCGGATTTTCCACTATCCGTACAACCTGTAAGCATGGCACCACCGGCCACACTGCCACCCATCAATAAAGATGTACCCGCCAAAGCGGAACCCGTTAAAAAATCTCTTCTCTTCATATTGATACGTTATACTTTAATTATACTTCATTCAGCTCCCATGGATTTCAAAAATTCATAACTTTCAAGGACGCTCTCCTTACCGGCAATCTCCAAAGTAGAATAGCCGTCATAGCCCAATTCCACCAATGCTTTGTAAGCCTCTGCCACGTTGCAAACCCCTTTGCCCAGCGGAGTCACAGACATGCCGCAACCGAATATCTTCCCACGCAAAGGGACGAACTCTTCCGAGAGGTCTTTCCAATGGACATGGCCTATCAGATGACCGAACCGTTTGATGTATTCCAATGAATCACCGCCGCCCAGCCACAAGTTACCGGTATCCAGGTTAAAGCCCAAAGCCTTGGAATTACACCGTTCGATAATTTCAGCAAAACTATCCGCATCGTCCGTCAAATAACCATGAGGCTCCAACAAGATGGTGACACCCAAATCTTCCGCCAACCGTAGCGGTTCGTACAGCTTTTCAACTACCGAGAAGATGGCCTCTTGATGAGACAGGTTCTTACCGAAAGGCGTTTGTGGTTCACCTTCTGCCGTTACCACATGTTTTACCCCCATCAATGCCGCCAGTTTTACCGCCTTCATCAACTGTGAAGTTCCATAACGGAACGGAGCCGCCGGGTCTAAAAGATTTGCATGGGCACACACACCGGTCATCGTTATGCCATACGTTTCGAACATTCTTTTCAAATCAAAGGGATTGGCATCCAAGCTTGCCATCGACGTAAAACCATATTCAGCCCCCAGGCAAGCACCATCGGACGTATCGGTCACATCCGCATACTTAAATCCCCATTCTTTAATTTGCGCCAATTGCTGCGGAAGCGTAGAAAACGCATTCACCAGTGCAAAACATCCTACTTTCATTGCCATAATTGTATTATTTTTTAAGTTGTTATTACTTTATCTTCTTTCCTGCAGTCCAACGAATGCCTCTGATCAGTAATTTCTCAAACATTGGTTGTTGCATAATCTCAGCATCGTGGCCTAACACCAGAAAAAAACTTCTGCCGCGATCTATTTGCTTGGCTACCGCAACCGGCTCATCTACTCCGGACGAGGCCCTTGCCGTACAAAGTACCTCAACACCTTTACTCCATTCCACGCTTTCCCATAATTCATCCCGAAACTGAAAAGACGTAATTCCCTTTGTTATCGGATGTTCCTTAGCGACTTTCACTTCAAAGTCTTCTATGGCACCATGATGGGTGTCTTTCCCCCAACGGCCACCGGTTAACTGCAGAAAAAAGTCCCAGTCATAGTTCGAGCAGCTCCCGGCATGGACCGTAACAAATCCCCCGCCATTCCTGACGAACTGTTCCAATGCTTGCCTCGATTCTTTGTTCCACATAAAAGTATTCTCCGGAAATGTATTCCAATTACTCACTATTACATCTTTACCTTTCAGCATTTCGGTATTCAATGTATCAGGACAATTAGTCACTGTCACCCGTATATCCGGATAATGCTCACACAAACGTTCCAAACAAGGTGTCGTGCTACGCCAATCATGATTATTGGCTCCACTCAATAATAGAACCTGTATTGGTTTGGCATCGACTGACATCGATAATAATGTCAAACACAAAAACATATATAACACCGAAAAAAAGCATTGTTTATTTTTCATATCGCAACTTGTTTAATCTCCTGTCATAAAAAATAAAATTATTAAGGAGCACGCCGGATATTGAGATCCTTATGGCGTGCCCACATGCTAATCATAAAAAAAGATCTCTATCAAACTTCAAATAACTATACCATGTTAAATAGTTGATTAGCATCTATGATATACATACAATCTAAAGAACTTTGAATTTATGTCTATATCTTCTTTGGCAAAGAAATAAAATAATTATTACATTTGATTTCCTTTTTTTTCAGTGAAAGAATATGCAATGATTTATCGATAGCTTATGAAAAATACACCCATTTATTTTGACATCGATGGCAAAATATATAGTCCCGATTGTTGCGCTCCTTTAGAGAATGCGACCAGACAACAGGAGATAGAAATGCACACTCTTGCCAGAGATCATTATCCTGGTATTCGCCTGAAAGAAAATGAACTGGAAAATATTAAATCAATCGGCTACTGGAATGCAACCAAGCAGCAATCATGGGATTTGGAATGGCATTACAATGAAGGTATTGAGATTTGTTTCCTTGAAGCCGGGCAGGTCGACCTTTTTATAGGAGATGAGATATTACCGCTTCATCCTCAATATCTATCGATCACACGTCCCTGGCTTCGCCATAAAATCGGACATATAGGACGCTCCAAGCTTCATTGGTTCATCATCGATGTCGGTGTCCGTTTCCCTCATCAAGATTGGATCTGGCCTGACTGGATTGTACTATCCAAGCCCAACCTTTCCAAACTGACCCGAATTCTTCAACTCAATGAGCAACCTGTCTGGAAAACGAATAACACATTGAAGGATTGTTTTGCAGAGTTGGGACAGACCATTCTGCAAAACGATACTCCTTATCTTGATTCCAAGATTAAAATATGTGTTAATCGTATTTTAATTTCTCTTTTAGAACTGTTTGAGAAAGAATCCGTATCCTTTGATGAGAAGTTAATCAGCAGTAAACGAAGTGTCAATATTTTTCTGGGAGAACTGGACTCCCTGTATGCACAGATCTGGACTCTCGAAAATATGGCTGAATATTGCGGATTGGGTGTCACGCAATTTTCTAAATATTGTCAGGAGATCACGAACCGCTCCCCCATGAAATATCTAAACGATATACGATTAGAAAAAGCTTGTCAGCTGTTGAAAGAATCTGCTGACAAGAATATTATCGATATCGCCTTCGACTGTGGATTCAGTTCCAACCAATACTTCACCCGTGTATTCAAAGAACGCTATGGGATGTCACCGCAACTATTCAGAAAGTCTCAAAAAGAATAATACTTATAGAAAATTATTCCAATATAAAACTGGCTGGCGCATAAGCTCCCAATTCCAGTTCAAACTTTCCGGATTTAATGTGGATAGGGTCTCCTTTCTTTTCCCCACGCAAATTTACCGGTACGGCAAGTGAGGCATTCATCCCTTTTGGCAACGTGACCATTAGTTTTCCTGAAACTCCAACCTGTTCCCAAACGCGTAGTAATGTTCCTGTATTTCCATCCGGATCGGCACCAAATGCGGTGACTGTCACTCCCGCACGAGAGACTTCTATACCCGATTGGGCAGCAGGAAGATTTCCTTCATTCTTTTTTACAGATACGGCTTGTAATGGATTACGCGCTTCCAAAGCTGAAGTCACAAACAGCTGGGATCTTTCTTCCGGAGTAGTACCTTCTTCTATCGTCCAAATACGAACCCGGGAACTCCACGTACCAGGATACCAATAACGGAAATTCGTATTCCACTGGTTATTATACAAATTAAGATAGACAACCGGCTGTTCCGGTACGTAATCATCTGAATATTTCCAACATCCGGGAACTCCCAAACTGATCAACGGATGATCGAGCGGACATACTGCCATTCCAGCTCCATCCCGACCGGTAATGGTTACACCATATTCAGCCGCATACAGATGCCGGTTTGCTCCCGATTGAATGTCCGTTGCCGGATTCATCACGCCTAACTGCCGGTAAACATTGAACTCCGGCTGCTCGATCCGGAAAGGCAGGCAGAGCCAGTCCGCCTCAGGCCAATTGTCTTTCGCTTTATCCTGTATGGTGATTTCCATATCCACATACGGCTGGTCTTTATACAAAGAGATACGCAATACAGAAGCCGGAAGATGGTTGGAGCGGTCGGAGGGCATAGCCAGTTCGGCTATTTGCACGTCACCCTCAGCAGTCATCTTCAACACACCTTGTTGGGGAGATGCGGCTCGATAAGGGACCTCTTTTTCCGACACCATACCCGGTTTGCAAATACCCGGATGTGCCCAATCTTTAGCTCGTCCTTGCTGGTAAGTCATCGTATAATCCAACGTTTGTTCATACGTGAACCGCTCATTCAGATACTGTCCGAAGCCCTGTTCGGCTTTCGGGTCTATCCACTCGCGTCCGCTCTTCTTATCTATCAAGGAAGTGATACATCCCCGTTCCGCATCGAAAGTGATTTTATAGTAGGTATTCTCAAGTGTGTTGCCTGACAATCTCTGTTCTTTGGTACTTACCTCTTTCAACGGGACAGTCCGGTATCCTCCTGCGGGGATATCCTTTACAAACAGTTTCTTTCCCTCTAGCTCTATCCAATCCGAACGCTTCCAAGGCAGCGGGTTGTAGACTATGGAAGAGGGTTTATTACATTTCACGTGAGTAGCCAAAGCCGTCATGTTCCTATCTGTAACCGAATACGCGATGTCGGAGGCTTTCCGCACATAATTCGTTTTATCTTCCCACGAAGCTTCCAAATCTTTATTTTTTTCAGCCGGTAATTGCTGAAAAGCCTTTCCGTAAACATTCACTTGTCTTGATCCGCCCCACGTATGTTCGCCATACAAAGCCATCTTTTCATACGCTGTAGCTATCTCATCCGAAACCGCCGGTGTCTCAACACCCCAACAGCCCAATTGCGTATGCAACGCCTCTGCTGCCGGTATCAATGAATGCGTTTCCCGCAACAGGCGTATTCCACCCGGATCACACATCACCCCATGTATCCAAGTATCCGGCATAGCGGACTTCACCACGGGCAATTGCGGATTTTCTTTCATGATAGCATCGTAAAAGTCATCCATCGTTCCCATGTGCACATCCACATCCGGCATTTTCTCTTTTATCTTCTGAAACAATTCCTTAATTCGTTCTGCCGTAGGAGGTCCCGAGTTATCACCTGTCACTAGAATAGCCGGCCAAACCGTATAAGGCCAATCTTTTGCCGGCATCAGGTTTACTCCCATCATCGGATCATTCGGTCCCTGCCATTCTACAGGACACACGGCACAGTTTGTTCCGTAACTGGCAGAGTACAATGTCATCACCCGCGAGCCATCCGGTCCTTCCCACCAAAACAATCCCGGTGTTTTAACAAACCCGCTCGGCCAGTTACAACCGATATGCAAAAATCGGATACCCGCATGAGCCAATACCGTCGCCAAAGCTCCTGTCTGCGACGGTTCGTCAGTCATCTTGCCAGAGTGTGACAAAGGCAAACCATACTTACGATTCAACGCAGACGAAAAGCCCAGTCCGCGTACCATATCCTCCACTCCACAAATATCAGAGATTAGCGTGAAAGGCAACGCATGCGAGATAATCTTCCCCGACCTGAATTTATCGTCCAATATCTGCCTACGCTGAGGCGTTTGCCCATCCCAGTCTTCCATCGTCTTCGACAAGACCCACCCGGGGATCGTCCAGGCAAACTGTTGTTCTTCGGGCAGATCGGCACAAGCATCCATAGCTTTAATGGCACGGTCGATCATGTCCGTTTGATAATAGTTCACCACATCATCCACCCGATGCGTATAGCCAATGTCAAAATGGGTCTTACAAATCACAATGACCTCTTTCACCTTAGTATTATATTCTTCTGCCCCCTCTCCTTTTGCCAGAAAGGGAAGCAGAGACAACAATCCACAAAATATACTTTTCTTATCCATAAACCTATATTTTATTGCAACTCAAACATAGCTTTCGCCCTGACATCATCCGATGCCGAGCCGACCAACACCTGAAACTTGCCGGGTTCAACCACCCAGCCATGCTGCGCCGGGTCATAAAAACTCAGTGCTTCTTTATCTATCGTAAAGGATACATTGGCAGTTTCCCCCGGAGCCAATTTGACCTTGCGGAACCCTTTCAATTCCTTTACCGGACGAGGCAAGGAAGATTTCAGATCGCTGACATACAACTGAACCACCTCTGATCCTTCTCGCGACCCTGTATTCGTAACAGGAACCGTTACAGTCAAACGTCCTGTCGCATCCACAACCTTCCTATCAACGGTTACATTCCCATACTTGAATGTCGTGTAACTCAAGCCATGCCCAAAAGCAAAGTTGGGTTTGATTTTTTCTTTTTCAACCCACCGGTAACCGACAAAAATACCCTCTTTGTATTCGACCGTCTTTCCATCTCCGGGATAAGCTCCTAATGCATGCGCTGCCACATCGTCAAGCCGGACAGGGAAAGTTACCGGCAACTTTCCCGAAGGATTTGCCTTGCCAAACAATACCGATGCGATGGCATTCCCACTCTCTGTACCTCCATACCAGGTCTGAAGTATACCGGGTACCTGTTTCAACCAAGGCATGGCATACGCATTACCGCTTATCATCACGGCAACCAAATGTGGGTTGGCTTTCGATAACTCCGCTATCAATTCATCCTGCCCATACGGTAAATTATACGATAACCTGTCTGAACCTTCACTATCTTGGTTCGGTTCCTTATTTAACCCACCGACATAGACAACCACGTCTGCACCAACTACCGCTTTTAGCGCCTCCCGTTTCAGGCTATCTGCAGCAGATGCACCTTTCAATCCAGATGAATAACCGGGCTGATAAACGACCTCTATCTTATCGCCCGCCATGTTCTTTATTCCCTCCAAAGGAGTCACTTCATACAAAGCCTTCACTTCGGAAGATCCACCTCCATTGGCTACAGTCCGTATGGCATTCTCGCCTACTACTACTATCTTTTTCAAGCCGGAAAGACTCAAAGGCAGGATAGAGGCTTCATTCTTCAACAATACGATTCCCTCTTCGGCAATCCGGCGTGCTGCATCCGTATGTTCCCGGGTATTCATAACACCCCAAGGACGGTCTGCCGACATATTCGTCCGGTACATCATACGCAAAACACGTCTTACCTTTTCATCCAGCACTTTTTCGTCTGCCTTTCCTGATTTCAACAGTTGCAGATAAGCATTTCCCAAATAATAGTTTTCAAAAGCCTCTTCCGACCCTAAAGCGGTTCCATATTCCAAATCCAATCCATTGTCGATTGCTTCCTGAGTACTATGAGTACCGCCAAAGTCAGACAACAACACCCCGTCGAAGCCCCATTCCTTTTTCAATATGTCGTTCAACAAATAGTCGTTATGGCAGCAATGCTGGCCATTCAACTGGTTGTAGGCTCCCATCACGGTCCACACATGCCCTTGTTGCACGGCTACTTTGAAAGCAGGGAAATAGATTTCATGCAAAGTACGCTCGTCGACCAGCGAATTGATATACATCCTGCCGGTTTCTTGGTTGTTGGTAGCAAAATGCTTCACACATGCTGCCACATGATTTGACTGGACACCTTGAATATACGACACTGCTATTTGAGACGCCAAGTAAGGGTCTTCCCCCATATACTCGAAACTACGCCCGTTGAGAGGTGTACGGCAGATATTCACTCCCGGACCCAATATGATGTTTTTATTACGGTACAACGCCTCTTCGCTGTATGACTTTCCATACAAGATACCCATATCCGGATTCCAAGTGGCAGCCAAAGAGATAAGGGACGGGAAAGCCGTACAATAGTCATTATTCGCTTTCGCATCCGACCAGCTTTCCCAACGGAACTCCGGACGCATACCGGTAGGACCATCCGTCGGGTTATTCTCCGGTATTCCCAAGCGGGGAACTCCCCAGGAACGATAGCCCCCATTGGCATGTAGCAATCGTACTTTCTCTTCCAGAGTCATACGGGACAGAGCATCTCCTATACGCTCTTCCACCGGTTTTGTTGCATCCTGATAGATAGGTTTCGTTTGGGAAAAAGCGGTAAAATAACCAATCAAACCCAAAACAAGCCATCCTGTTTTCTTTATATAGCTCATTGTCTATTACTCTTATGTTTATTCGTCGTTAATCTATTCTTTCGATCGTGAAACGATAAGTTAACGATCCCTCATTCCACATACGGAAATTTGTATTCCAAAGATTATTACTCAGATTAAAATGAATACCGCCCTTTTTGTCGGGGTATTCCAATGAGTAGTTTATACCTCTCGCCTCACCTACATTAACCAGAAAAGCGGTTTCACTCCATATACGGATGGTTCCGTTAGAGGTAATCAAATCCACATAACGGTCGATGCCATGCTGCTGGCGGTTGCCCTTTTCTACCACATCGAGCAGGTCGACACGCCCGCCTACCTTCTCAGCAACGATAGAAAGAATATCATCCGTAGTAAAAGACAGCCAATAAGCTTCCGGCAAGCGAACGGCTGGTTTACCTTTTATCGTCAAAGTAACTTCCGCCTTCTTTCCGTTCTTATAGTCCAATACATCTATATACATCTTTTCAGGAAGTACCCGCTGATCCACCTTACCTTCATTTTGGAAGACCAGTTCGCTTACCGTCCGTATCCCTTTCTTCTCTTTACGGACCTCCTGCTTGATAGTCTGTGCGGAGAGAGAAACACTGACGGCTTTCGACTTATCCAGTCCCGGCTTGCCTATATCAGCTAAAGCCCATCCATAATGGGCACGCAGGTAGTTATCCAAATACTGCTTATAATCGGCGGCATCATACATCTGGTATGATAAACCTTCGAGTTTCAATGCCCCCTTCTTCAGTACGGCAGCCTGCCAAAGAGTAGAAGAAACCGATTGGGCTTTTTCCGTAAAGATAGGAACAACCGGCTGGTCGATTTCCTTCATCTTCGCCAACGCCTCTGCCTGTAAATGCTGAGGAAGATATTGGATCGCGTTATAAATATAATCGTCCAATTCCTTCCACGATGCTTCCGCCTTCCGGAAAGGTGCGGTGGCACGAGCCGGAAGGAAAAGGTCCATATCATATTTATCCCAGTTATGAAGATGTGTTTTCACGTCAACTCCCTGCGTATGTTCGGCAATCAAACCCAATTCCAATACAAAATCGAGTGCTGCATCACTGTTCTTGTCAATTTTCTTTTCACGCAACCATTGGGAATAGAGTTCAGACAAGGCTCTGAATTTCGCCATTCGTATCGGGGCACTTCCATAACCATATATCCAGGTATCCCCTATTTCCGATGTAACTACCGGCAACTGGTCCTGCATGGCAATCAACTCTTCGGCAATCTCATTGAAAGAGCAAGCTACCAGACGGGCATTCGGATAACGCTTATGCAGGTCGGCATAAATCTCCTTCACCTTTTCATACGAATGAGGACCGTGGTTATCACCGGTAAAGTTGATAGAAATAACAGCCTTTCCTCCCGGAAGTATATTCTCCGAGCCATAATCTTGCTGATAGACCAAAATCAGTTCGCTGCCATCCGTATCTCTCCAACGGCAGAACTCCGGTACATTAGGTATAGGGCAAGCCGGATTCACACCAATATGCAGAAAACGAATCCCTGCACGGCTCATCGGCGACACAATGCTACGCGTATGTCCCGGCACATCCGTCATTTTAGCGGCAATCGTCTTTTTTCCGTATTTTTCATCCAGCTTATGAGAAAGAAGCAGGCTTGTTTCAAACAAATCCAAGTTCATCGATTCCGACTCGACAGTGTAAGGAACAGAGTTCCAAACAATATCCCCCCGTCCGATAGCTGCCTCCAGGCGTTTCACTTCCTCTGGAGATGCCGTATGGAGATATTTCCAAATCAGCCACGCCCCTGTTGTCCAGACATATTTTTCACTTGCATTCTCTGCCCGTAATTTTTCTGACACATCCAAAGCCTTGGGTATAAACTCTGTGATATAACGTTGTGTCACCACGGAGCTCAAATCGGTAAAACCAACATCCAAATGCGTCTTAAAAACGACATAAACTTTATCGACGGAGGTATTTACTTCCTGTGCCACCAACTGGCAAAGTCCTCCCACAACCAGCAGTAGAAGGATTAACATTCGCTTCATAATCATCTTGTATTTTTAAAATTTAAACATTCTTCTTCCAACCCATTCGGTAGATTTGTCACTTGCCAGCTAAACATCACCACACCTTAATACGATTACCTGATACTATTTCAAACGGTCCTATAGAAGGAGAGACAGTTGATCTCTCTTCTCCCAAGAAATCAATATCCAATAAAAACGGAGTACCATCGGCATTCTCGAACGGATAGGTCGTCAACTTGGCAACTCCCAAGCGGTCGGTATTGACCGGTTTGCCTTTCAACCGAGACAATTTAGTTTCCCCTTCGAATGTAATATATACTTCATCCGCAACTTCTTCCACTTTGAAAGAAGGGTTGAACGCATCATCCACCACACCCTGCACCTTCTCTTTCATAGGACGGGCTCCGTTACAGAACAGGTTGTCTTCGGCATAAATCACACCTGTTACCTCATTCAAAAACTCCAAGCCATACAATTTCTTATCAGCTCCTCCCACAAAAATATTGTTATAAAAACGCAGGTCGCCATGTTTTATCGGACTTACACCTTTCAACTCGGTAGAATGATTCAATTGGTAAGGGGTAAAACGGGTATAGTCTGCCTGCAGAGTCAACTTCCCTCCAAAAAAATTATTCAGGTAAGCACCTCCATCCGTTGACTGACAAAGCGACAGGGAAGAAAGAAACAGGTTATTATCCACAATATACGGACCATGGCTCACTTCTATAAACAAATCAGTCGAATTACGATACATCAAATTACCGGACACTCGTGTTCCTTGCGTCATCCAATCCAACCACATACCATACGACGTACAATCATGAATGCGGTTGTCCCGTATCACGGCATCGATCGCCCCATGAAATTTGATCCCGGCAATTTCATACCCGTTATACTGGTCTTTCACGTGGATGTTGTAGATATGATTACCGTAGACTTCACTGAAGGCAGCCATCGTCCCACAAATAGCCGTTTGTTCACAATTATAGATCGTATTGTTGCGAACAATGTGAGAACCGATCGTTTCTTTGTTCCAGCCATGGCGTGTTGTGTTGAATATAACTTCTATATAAGAGATATGCCCATCTTTCACTCCATCGGCATCATCAGCAGGAAGTACCCCGTCGCCGGTTGTACGCTCCTTGCCCAACGTAATGCCTGTGCTCTTGGCATCGTGGATGATGTTGTTTTCTATAATCCAACCCTTACACCAGTGCGTGGCGATTACGCCCACCTGCTCATTCGTCGGCGAAGCCCACTTCGTACCCGCTTGGCTCATTTCAAACCCTTTGATGGTGATATAGTCCAGTTGCTGCTTATCCGGATAGAAACAGGTCAGACGGGCTACCACCTCGACACATTCCTTATTGGGATCTACGGTACCGAAGCGAGCCCAGATAGTCGTGTTTTCGTCATCCGTTTCACAATACCAGAAGTCAGTCGTTCCCTCCGGATCCGCCTTGCATACATGCGGCTTCGGATTTTGCAACTTACTCAAAGAATCCACTTCATAGAAGGCCTCTCCATTCAAATAGACCTCCCCCAAATGCGTGACACGCCCGTCATTGATAATCCAGTCACCATCAAACAGTTCTTTATAAGGATTGAAATTACCGAAAAGCGTGTTGGGAATCAACACCTTCCAAATACCTTTTCCCTCTTTCTTCCAGCCTTTGATCACTTCAGAGCCTTTAATCTCCACCTTTTCTCCTTCGGCAGCCTGATAAACAATCCGCCGATTATCGCTGGTCCCGCCATACATCGGTTTTATCCATTCCCGATACACTCCTTCATGTACCGTCACCACATCACCGGGTAATGCCTTTTGAGCCGCCCGATTGATGGTTTTGAAGGGGGCCTCGATTGTTCCAGCATTATTATCATTTCCTTTGGGAGAGACATGGTACTCTTTCGCTTGCAACATATTACAACACAGGCTTAATACCAAAATCCGATTCAGAATATTTCTCATGATATTTATTATTTTATTACAAATATAAAAGCAGCTATCACTATAAAAAATAGCAAATAGCTGCTTATTAAGTGGATTATTATTGCTTAAAAACTTAATCCGCTTATATTTTAAGTCAAACGTTGCCCTTATATCATCCGAAGCTAAACCAACCGATATCTAAAACTTCCTAATTTTGGTAACCCTCTGAAGGTTTACCGGATCATAAAAGCTCTATGATTCTTTATATCCACAACAAAAGAGATGCTATAAAAATCAACAAGATTTACTCAGCAGAATCATAACCTACATTTTGAACCAAATTAGGATTTTTATTGATTTCTCCTTGCGGAATGGGCATTAGATAGTTTTTAGGAGTAGCAAACTTATTATCATAAGGTAAATCCTGGATTTGTACCATATCCTCTATGGTGGTTGCCAACGTATTCAATCCTTTTTCCCTTATACCAAGAAATTTATCTGCAATTTTCCAACGACGAACATCCCAGAATTGTTGTCCTTCCAGATAAAATTCTATCAAACGTTCTCTACGTACAATATCACGCATAAGCTCTTTATTCAGAGTTTTTTTGGCTATCTGTACCCAAGACTCTTCAACTGTAGGAATACCTGCACGCTGACGTACCAAATTCAAGTATTTCTTTGCATTTCCTAAATCACCTGTTTCTACGCAAACTTCTGCATATCCTAAATACAAATCAGCCAAACGGATTACCGGCCATGTATATGAAGGAGGATATTTTGTTCCTGTTGAGATAACAAATGCAGGGTTTACTATTTTTTTATTCAAATAGCATGTCCAAGAATAATTAGTACTTCGAGCAGCATCGATTGTTTTTCCACGAGAACAATTACCACCAATCAAAAAGTCACATACAAACTTACTTTTTTCACCATTAGAATACTTCTGATAAGAGGCATCTTGAGAATAACGACAAGAAGCATCCCCTTTCAATTCATAGAAACCGCCCTGAAAAGCAATCCAAGCATAAAAACGATGTTCTCGATCTAAGTTTTGCTTCATTGTCAATTGACCTACTTCACCAATATCACCATGAGCTTCATCAATAGATACAATCTTCATTTTTTCCGCCATATTAAAAGAAGGATCATCTTCAATAGGCAAACCATTTTTAGTATAAAAACGATCAATCATTGTCAAAGTCGGCCCATGGCTACCATAAGCAGCAGGTTCAATATTAGGTAGCGAAGCATTCTGTATATCCCACATACCCTCTCCACGACAATCAGCCATTATAATTTCAGAGTTTCCAGGCTCTACAATTAAATTTCGCAAACAATGCTGAGTCGGATCTAAAGGTTCTTTATTTCCTATATCATATCCCGTATTCCGATACAAATCATATCCGTTACTTGTCGCAAAAGTAATAGCTTTTTCAAAAGCCTCTTTGGCTACTATCCATTTATTTGCATCATACTCCAATGGCATCAAAAATTTACCATCTTTATTTTTTAAATCAGCATAATACTCGCTATTGCCATTAAACAGAGGAGAAGCAGCTGATAAACGCATCTTTGCAATTAATGCATAAGCAGCAGTACTAGTAGCCAATCCATACTCAACTCCAGAACGAACCGCTGGAAGATTATTTGTCGACTCATCCAACCTACTACAAATAAACTCTACACACTCATCATAAGAAGAACGAGCAGCAAAAGCATCAACAGAGGTACTCAAATCTGCCATTTCAGGAACCAAAATAATGGGACCATATTCCTTACACAACAAGTAGTGATAATAGGCTATCAAAAACTTAACTTGCGATTCATAATCCAATCTCAATTTTTCACTTGGCCAATTAGGTACGCGATCCATATTTTGAAGAAACAAATAACATTGGCGAATACCATTATAGTATGCACTCCAATGACTTATAACCGTATTGGACGGTGTATAAACACCACGCTTAAATACAGAAAACGTGAAATCATCCAATGTGGAAATCACCTCATCCGCCGTAGCCCACTCCAAATTACTTTGATATGCTTTGGGATTTGGCAAAAAGCTATAGCAAGAATAAAGATAGCGACGAGCTGCCTCATAATCTTCCATTGCATCATTTTCCGTTGGACGCTCATCCGGTACTATATCCAAGAAATCACATGCCACCAAGCATGGGCAAAGTAACATGACTAATAATATTTTATAAAGATTTTTCATATATCAAAAATTTAATAAGATCTACCTAAATGAAACTTGAATACCAACATTAAAAGTACGCTGGTTGGGATATTGCGTTGCTCCATTAAAACCCATTTCTGGATCCCACAATTTGAAAGGAGCAAACGTTGCCAGATTTTCTCCACTTGCATACACGCGACAATTTTTGAAAGAATAACCCACTTCTACATTCTTAAGTTTCAAAAATGCACCGTTTCGCAACCAATAACTTGAATACTGATTATTATGTTCGTTGTTATCACGAGTTAATCTTGGATATTTTGCTGCAGTATTAGGATTTTCTTTAGACCAATAATCATCTGCAATGAATTGCATTACATTTCGGTGATACATCTGTCCAAAAGGCGAAAATGTAGATGGATTAATCATCAAAGATGTATTAGCTACACCCTGGAAAAAGAATGAGAAATCCCATTTTTTATATGTCATGCTAGGTCCAAAACCATAAACAATTTCAGGCACTGACGGTTTTCCCAAAGGTACCATATCATCCGTTGTAATCAAACCATCATAAACACCATTATTGTCAGGTTGATCCAAATACTTGATATCACCAGGAGCTGCCGGGATATTATTTAAAGTTGAAGTAGCACTATTAGCGATGTCGTCAGCATCCCGATACAATCCATCGGCTACATATCCCATCCACTGGTTCAAAGATTTCCCTATCATCGATTTATTTATCCTTGTCCCTGCCGGTTCGTCATACTCTATAACTTTATTTCGAGCAAAAGTAAAAGTACCTTTAAATTGCAGAGAAAAATCTTTTGCAATTTGTTTCCCATAATCCACCGACAAATCTACTCCTTTGTTGTCTACTGTAGCAAAATTTCCATAAATAGATATTCCATTTGCTCCTAAATAATCCGGAATAGAAGACCTGGCTTGAAAAATATTCTCGCGCCTTTCTTTAAACACATCCAAATTTATATTCAAATCATGGAATAGTTGCGCCTCCAATCCTACATTCAATTTCTTTCCGATTTCCCATGTTATATCATTATTCTGAAAACGTAGGTATTTAGGACCGCTATAAGAAGTAGAATAATCCCCAAAACCAGTTGTATAACTTCCTGAACCTTTTAGATTTATATCAGACAAATAAATAAATCTGGCAGATCCTAATTGGTCGTTACCTACTAAACCATAAGAGGCCTTCAGCTTAAACCTAGAGATCACATCTGATAGAGGTTGCCAAAATTCCTCTTCATTAATATTCCAACCAACAGCCACAGAAGGAAAAAACCCCCAACGATGTCCTTCTGCAAAGTTTTCAGACCCATTATAACCAGCATTCACTTCCAATAAATAACGCTTGTTCCAATCGTAAGAAATACGCAATGCATATCCCATTTTATGTTCAGGCAACGATGTCAATAAATCAGAAGCACTATTATTGGCTGTAGCATCTATATTAAACAAAGCCATTGCATTCACGCTATGATTACCAAAACTTCTAGACCAGTCAAAATACGTTTGGAAATAAAAACGATGAAAACCTCCATTTCCTGTAGATGTATTCAATACTGTTTTTTCAGGAGATGTATAAGGAGCAATCGTATATTCATAACTACCATCCATTGTTTTATCAAAGGAAGAAATAACATACTTATTCCACCCGGACTGTGCACGTGTCGTATTTGTATAAGTAAAATTTTTAAAAGACAACAAAGCCTTAAATCTCAATCCTTTGGTTATCATATCCAATTTTTGGTCAAAATCGATATTGGCATTGATTGTGCTTGAAAAAGCATCCACATAACCATTTGTCAATTTTTCAACCGGATTAATAGCCTTAGCTGCATCGCCTCCGATATAAGCCCCCCACTTCACCCAGCGGGTATCTCCATGCAAAGAACTATTCGGATAGTAAACCGGAGCATCAACTGGATTGCTTTGCAAAATGGCACCATAAATACCATCTATACTTGTTGCAGGATTCTTTATATCAACCAAATCTGCATTTAAATGAAGTGCAATCGTTGAAGTCTTCGACATGTGGAAATCAATGTTATTCTGAAAAGCATATCGTTTCATATCATAGTTCGTATTATATGAATAAAACTCCTTAGCACGATCCTTGAGCATACCTGTTTCATGGTTAAAAGACAAATTCATAAAATAGGTAATTTTATTCGTTCCTCCGCGAATATTAAAATTAGCCTTTTGGTTAAAAGCTTGATTTTTAAATACTTCATCATACCAGTCCACATTAGGGAACAAATACGGATATGTACCTTTTCCAGATAACTCTATTGCGTCCGCTGAATAAGGTTTATCAGAAGTTCCTTGATTAGCTATGGCTTCATTAAACAATCCCATATAAGTAGGACCATCTACCACCTTGGGTACCATGTAGGGAGTCTTCACATTGGCTTCTACCCGAAAACCTATAACAGGTCTATCCGATGCTTGCCCCGACTTTGTTTTAATAATCATAACGCCATTAGCACCACGTGTACCATACATAGCTGTCGCAGTAGCATCTTTCAGAATAGAAAAACTCTCTATAATTTCAGGATCAATAGCATTTAATTCTCTACCATCAATCTCAATACCATCTAATACAATAAGAGGAGATGTTATGCCACTCAACGTTGATATACCACGAATATAAAAATCTGAACCGCCTTCTCCAGGCTGTCCACTACGTTGAAAAGCCACAACACCAGCAAGACGTCCGGCAAAAGAAGTAGTCAACCCTGAAGAAGGTACACGTAAGTCATCAGGACGTACCGTCTGAATAGAACCTACCAAACTTTCCTTTTTTTGCCCTGTTCCAAAAGCTGTAATAACTACTTCTTCCAAATTTTGAGAATCTTCTTCCAGTACTATATCAAGCGTTGATTTTCCTTTAGCTGAAACCGTATTAGAGAGATAACCTATATAAGAAATAACCAAGGTCGCATTATCTGAAAAAACATTCAATGAAAACTTTCCTTCCACATCCGTTACAACTCCATTGGTTGTCCCTTTTTCCATCACATTGGCTCCAATTATCGGTTCACCGTTCGGATCTTTTACGATACCACTTATTCGTTTTCCCTGTTGTTGCTGAACAGCCGTATTCTTTGTCAGAAAAATCTGTCTGTCATCTATTTTATATGACAAATCATACTTTTCTACTAGATAATCCAATATCACTGTGATATTGGATTTAGTCTTCTGAAGACTAACCGGCAAATCGTTGGGAATATCTTTATTATTGTAAAAAAACAGATATTCAGACTGTTTCTCCACTTGTTTCACCACATCATAAAAAGTACCGTTTTTAACATCTACTGATACCTGTGTGGTCTGTGCATACGTATTGGCAGATATATGTATGATACATAATAGCGTAAATGCCAGTGTTAATTTCATGATACGCCTTATTTTTGGAGACAAAAAGCCCCATTCTTGATATTTTTCCATATTTTTGTGTATTATTTTAAGTTTGAAGTCTTTCCGTTTCTGTTTGCCGACGTTCGCGGGAAGACTGAAATGAATAATAGTTCGGGAGGTGCCTGGCATTTCCCGAATTTTTTTAATTGTTTACTTCTCTGGTGGTTCCATCCTTTCTATTTTTAAAGTTATACATCAAAACAATTATTTTTCGGAGTAAATACGGATCACATGCCCCTCTTTCCTATACCGAAACTTATTGTATTGGCCTAAAGGTTTCAAAACCTCTTCGATCGTGTTTTTCAAAACCAAACTACCGGTATAAACAGACTTAGCGAGTTTGTCATCTTCTATCAAAATAGTTACATCATAAAGATGTTCCAATTCAGCCATTACGTCTGAGAAAGGTTTGTCTTTAAATTTATAAAGACCTTTTGTCCATGCTAACTGAAACTCGTCATCACTACGGAAAGTCGTTATTGTTCCGGTTTGCTTATCGATACGGGCTGTCTCATCCGGATGTAAAACTTGTTCCTCACGTATCGAACCTTCCGTATCATAAGAAGTCAAAAGAACTTTTCCTGAAATCAAGGAGGTCACAGTATGATCCATATCCGAATAGGCCTTTACATTAAAGACTGTCCCTAAAACTTTTACGTCATGTCCTTTCAACCGGACAACAAATGGTTTCTGCTGATTCTCGGCAACTTCAAAAAAACCTTCACCATCCAGCATTACCATCCGTTCTTTCTGGTCGAAGCGTGTCGGATATTGAATAGTCGTTCCGGCATTCAACAGGACTTTAGTTCCATCCGGAAGGAACAAAGAGCTTTTTCCTCCCCCTTTTTCCACCACAAATCGTGTATAACTATCTGCCACCTCTCGCGGTTGACGGAGATTGCGATAATACAAATACTGTATGCCCAACGACAAAGCCAATAGGATAATTGCAGCATAAGACAATAATAGAGTTATGGACTTTCGAGACACTATCGGTTGTTTATCCACATTTATTTTCTGCCGCATCTTCTCCCAACTAGCCTCTATCGGATATTTTTGCGCATCAAGCTGTATGGATAAAGAATCATAAACTGATTGCAACTCTGCCAACTCCCGTTTCTTGTCTTCCGATTTCCGGACAATATCCAACAGCTGCTGCAAAGATTGAGTATCAGCTGTATCCTGTAGATACCGGATCAGCAACTTTTCATAATCGATATGTTCTTTATGTTCCATTATTTTGCTTTTCTATCCCGAAAACGATTTTCATAAAAGATTTACTTACTCAGAAATGAAAAAAATAAAATAAGTAGAGTCAATGCTCCGCGTAGTATTTTCAAAGCTTTATACAATTGAGCTTCTACCGTACGTTGTGAGATGGACTTATCTTTGGCTATTTCGGATGCTTTTTTCCCATCGATGTAAGAGGCAAGAAATATTTCCCGGCATTTAGGAGGCAATTGATTGATTTTCCCAAAAAGAGTATTGAGGCTGTCGTTTTCTTCCTCATAATAAAAAGGCTGTTCAGAGCAAGATAATATTTCCATCATCAACTCTTTCTTATAATACTCGGCATATCCTTGTTTTACCTCTTCGTGTTTCAGCACATCCAAACAAGCATTGCGAAGAGATGCAAACAAAAAATATTTAAGTTCGGAAGCTTTGACACATAAAAAGAGTTTCTGATTCCAAACCTTCAAAAAAAGCTCCTGCACCAGGTCTTCTGCCGTTACCATACTGACATACCGGGCTGCTGTAGCAACTAAGTCAGGGGTATAGGCTACATATATCTTTTTAAATAATTCCACCTCATCCTGTGGAATCGAATCTCCCTTTTCTTCACTTAATTTCATAAGATTAGAATCGCCGGTATAACAATTACACAACAAAAACGATTTAAATCAAATATTTACTTACTCCGTCATCAGAAAAATCGAAACAACAGATTATTCAGCTGCATATATCAGCTTTTCTAAAATCGTTAAACTACAAGCCCAAAAGTGTTTCACCTAAGAGAAACAGTTGTTTCATCCAGGAGAAACACTTGTTTCATCAGGGTGAAACACTTTTAAGATTATTTCAACGTCGACCCTATCTCAGCATAAGGTATCTCTTTAAAACCGGCTATCCGTTTAAAGACAGGGGCATCTTTCCGGAATCCTTTTAAAGGGTCAGCCGGATCGACAAAACCCGGATCTTCATTAGTTGTCCAGTTATTCCAAAACTCTCCCCACTGGCTGCTACCATGCAACAGGTTAGTTATATTATAAAAGAGATTGCCGTATATCCGGTTCCGTTTCGGGAAAGCCGGGTCTTCCTGCCAGTAATTGACCAATTCCGGATATTTCACGCTATAAGGAGGTTGCGTATAATTGACGGCTTGCAGACGTTTGTCGTAAATATCTCCTTTGTTCACCATGTTGCTTGCCCAGTTTTGCAAACGATTATCCAGATGGATAGCCGTAGGGGAATCAATAAAGATATTATTATAGTATTTATGATCCATTCCGCCTCCAATCAGCACAGGTAATGAGCCGGCTTTGAAATAGATATTGCCATAGACTTCGCTTCCACAGGCACCGTCGTCATGGTAAGTGGCTGTTACCCGATGACGCGGACTTAATTCGTGGAAATAGTTATAACGGATCACATTTCCCCGTTCCGACGGGTCACGTCCATAATAAATAGCTCCCTGGTCGTCTACCTCCTGACAAACCTGCGTAATATCACAATATTCTATCGTATGCTCATTTCCATGAAACAGGATGGCCATGCTCGGTGCATCCGATATGTCGCATTTGGTAACCCGGTTGCCTACGCCATCTATCCAAACGCCCGGACGGTAAGATTTCTCAATACGGTTGTAGCGGGATATCTTACAATTCTCAACGTAATTATCCGAACGGGTCAGCGTAACGCGGTTGCCTCCTCCCAAACTGACACCGCCGGCTCCGGTATTATAAATATAACAATCCTTTACACCGTTGTTTCTTCCGGCTTGCCGATCCAGAATAGAGTTTTCGTAGATCTTTCCCATCATATCGCCTACCATTCTGCCACAAAGTTCACCTCCTACTTCCATGGCATGTTTTTGAAGCGTGTTGTCTTCTTTGGGCGAATCAGTACCTTTCCCTATGCAAACACCTACATTTCCGACATTGCGGATGGTGCATCCCTGCAACAATACGTTTTCCGTATTATCCATATAAACACCTATACCCCGGCTGTTTTCAATCGTAATGCCTTCTATAGTTACATTTTCACAATTCTCTACAGCAATGACCGGTTCGTCCAAAACGGTCAGGCGGACTTTGGTTATTTTCTGATCTCCCGGAAGGAAATAAAACTTCTTTGCATCCGGATCAATCACATATTCTCCCGTCCGGTCTATTTCTTCCGGCAGGTTCAAGGCAAACCATCTACGGAAATCGGCTCCGGTAAAGAACTGATAGGTTGTAAACATACCGACAGAAATGCTGGAGTCTTGCGGGTTGACCGACTTAACCGGTATCATATCATCTGCATAGCCATACCCGAAATATCCGCCAATCCACATATTATCCGTGTTTTTCCAATGAGCCGGACGTTCCTCCTGATAATGAAATACAGGCAACCGACCCAGCTTTTTATCTTCCGGTCCGCCGGAAACATCGACCCGTCCGATCAATGCCATCGAATCGTTCGGCCAACGGGATAAGTGCAACGGTTCGTTGTCAATCATCAACTCCGACCAGGCCGGTAGTGACTTACGTCCAAAACCGGAAGGACGGATATTTGCCAAAGTTTCAACAATACCTTTACAATCTACCTCAACCACTTTTCCACGTACACTTTCCTGCAGGCGGGACAGGATAGCCTGATCTTTCACTTGTCTTATTCTACTTAATGGGATCACTTTATCACCGGATACGGATACCTTTTCTCCTTCCCTCGCTTTTATCAACAAAGAAGACCATTTACCCAGTTGGATTTCAATAGTTTTATCCGTACGGTATTCGCCGCCCTTCATTTCAATGATCACATCTCCTTCCAAAGATGCTGCTTTACGAATAGCCTGCTGCAAAGTTCCCGAACCAGGTTTTACAATTATTGTCGTTTGACGATTATCTGACTGACTTTCACTTTTTCCATGAACAAAAATGCCTTGCAAAACAAATACTAATAATAATATGAACTTCACCATTTATTTCCTCCAACTTTATTTATTTGACAATTTATATTCACTCTACACACCTATCGGGTTCATCCTCATTTCTGTACTTTATTTTCCATGCTTAACTCCAATATCATCGTAGCTAAAGGTAATATCTTCATTTTCTTGATTTTTGTAGGATTATATCCCAGTTCATATTCCAATGGCATAAAATAGGCCAGCGTAGACCAGCCATAAAAAGGATTACGTCCATATCCTTCTCCTGTATCCGAATTATAGTACTCTCGTGTAAGTATATTTTGTTTATACACTAATTCAAATGTTTTATAAGCCAACTCTTTCGCTATATCATCATAACCATAGTCCAATAACCCATGAAAAACCATATAATTAAATGGGATCCATGTTGTTCCATTCCAATTACAACGTCCACTCGGTGGTTGAGCACCACTCTGGTCATATTCCGCTTCATTCTGTGCTAATGTATTGACCGGATACTTAGCCCAAAATTCTCCTTCGTTAAGAAGATGCTCTTTCACCAAACGATCAGCCCTACTTTTAGATGCTATACCAGCATATAAAGGAGTAAAGCCTGAAACACCTTTTACCTTATTCAGTTCTCCGGTACTTTCCAAACGATCATAATAGAATCCAGTCTCTTCATCCCATAATAAATCATTGATAGCTTCCTTTACCACTTCCGCTTTTTGAGCAAACAATGTTTCATCCTCTTTCTTATCCAACATTTTTGCCAATTCAGACAGCGCACACAATTCACGATACAAGTAACAATTCAAATCGACACCTTCATCAATCAACCCATTGATAACCCGAGAATTCTGATTATCCATGCCACTATGATCTGCATTATACCATACACACAAATTATTCTTATCTTTATCATACCGTTCATACCAGCAATTTTCGTATTTTACAATTTTGGGGTAATAAGTAACAAGCCAATCAATATCAATATTTTGACGCATACCTAGTAACGCTGTTTGTGCAACGAACGGCTTAAACATATGTACTTTCCCATAATCGTAAGGGCCAAAAGAACGTTTGATAAAACCATCATCTTCCTGCCTGATTAAAAAGGCTTCCAAATTGGTAAAACAATATTTAGACTCTCCATTATACAATTGATAAATACACTCAAAATAAAGATCCCAGTCATAAATTTGTCCATAATCATACCCTGTCAATAAATGTTTCATCGACAAAGAATCAAACACTATTCCCTTTTTTTGAATGTCACCATTAACACCAGACAGTCTGTCAGACAATCCTTGCAAATCACAATCACCAGTAACCACCTTATATTTATCTAAGGCAGCACGCACCCTTGATTCATCAGATCTACAACTCGTTATAAAGATTAATAGTCCAATCAGGTATAAAACACTACTAAGAAGACCTATTGATTTACTTCTAATTATTCCTTGCATAAATATTATTTGTTTTAATGTTTCAACAACTCAGATTTATAGAGAGTACAGAGTGAAAAACAACTATTCCACGCCCCATTGCTTGTTGGGCTCAGGACCCAGTTCTATTTCAAGTACTCCCCCCTTGGCAAATTCGGTATGAGGGAAATAATACGTATTCAATGGATTACCGTTTAAACGTGCGGATTGGATATAGACATTCTTTTCCGAATTGTTCTTCACTTCGATGACAAACTTCTTTCCCGGATAATAACGTTCATCCAGCTGAATCGTTATACGGTCAAAGATCGGAGAGGTTATTTCATAGTGGGGATCCACAGAGGCTCCACCTTGCACATCAAACAACCCGATCGCCATCAGAACTCCCAGAGCTCCCATCTGTCCCTGATCCTCGTCACCGTTATAACCTCCGTAAGGCGTTATATCCCCAAATACATCTTTTTTTATTCTCCGAACCCAGTATTGAGTCAACCAGGGAGCACCGGCATGGCTGAACAGATGTGCCATATGCAAAGAAGGCTGGTTTTCATAATCTACCCAATTCTGTGCGTGATGTCCGTGAGGAGTTATAAAATTATTCGGGGCAGCCAGTTCAAACTGACGGTTTAATTTATGGACAAAGGAGTCTTTTCCTCCTATCAGATAAATCAAATCCGGAATATTATGAGGGACATAATAAGTAAAGATAGCTGCATTACTTTCTACAAAACCCGGCATATTGAAACCTTTCCCCACAGGTGCGAAATCCTTTAACCAATCTCCGTTCTTCATCCGGGGACGCATCCATCCCCGTCCGGGATCAAACATATACCGGTAATTAAACGAACGGTTGTTATATTTGTTATACACAGAATCGATTCCCAGCCCTTTGGCAAATTGAGCCAAACACCAATCCTGATAAGCAAAGAAAAGCGTCATCGCACAGCCTTCCCGATGTCCGCCTTTTCCCTCGATGCCTTCCGGCACGAAACCTTTCTCCGTATAATATTTCATATACTCATTCACTTCCGTTTCATAACCTGCATGATCACGTATACCTCCCGGTTCAGCATTCTTGATACTACCTTCCAAGGCGGCATTCAAGTCAAAATCATGTATGCCTTTATTATAGGCGGAAGCTATCAGAGGTATTGCCTGATCGCCCACCATCACATAGGTATAATTCCCGCCACTGGGTCCACGGGCAATCAAACCTCCTGTAGGATAATATCCGACCATCGTAGATACAAACTCGCTCATAATCTTAGGATAAGCCATCGACCATAAGATATTCAAATTAAATTCTGTACCCCATAATGCATCGGAGTTATAGACAGTATACGTTGGGACACCGTTTTTCAGTGGTACCTGGCATACAAGCGGAGTATCTCCCGTGTTATCCGTATATTTCCCATTCACATCTGAATAAGTATGACGACCTAACAATGCATGCCATAAGTCTGTATAAAATTTAATCCGCTCCTGCTCGGTTCCGCCTTCCACTGTTAGCTTGCTTAACTCTCCGTTCCATTCAGCATAGGAGTCCCCGACAACACGATCGAAATCCCAATGTTTCAGTTCGGTATTCAGATTCAGGCGTGCCTGTTCTTCATCCACATACGATAAAGCGACTTTCATTAATAAAGGCGCATCACCCAAGGGTTTAAATCTGACATAACCGCCAACCCCCTTTCCCTCTAGGGCTTGTTTCTTTGTCAGTTCTTTTTCGTCACCGACCTTCTCCCAACCACCAAACTCATGGATGGAACGGTTGAATTGAGCTACAAAATACACCGTACATGTTTTCTTCCTTCGACTGGTAGGAGCCATAACGGCATATCCTGCAATCTCTTTGGAGGAAACCTTACGGATGGCAGCTTTCTCCATAGCCCCATGTCCTAAGAATGCACCGACATCAAACAGGACATTGGCCATTTCCTTTTGAGGAAATGTATAGCGGTGCATACCTACCCTGGAGGTAGATGTCAGCTCTGCCTTTATTCCATATTTATCAAGCGTAATCTGATGATAACCGGGTTTAACTATTTCCGTATCATGTGAAAATCCCGATTTATATGTCTCCATTCCTTTATGGCCTGTCACCTCACCCGTTGTCGGCATGACCGGAATACCGGAAATCTGCCAGCAATGAATATGGCTGAAACATCTCACTTCGGTCGAATCATATAAATAACCCGAATTCCAACTCCCTTTCACCCACGTGTCCGGACTCAAACTGACCATCCCATAAGGACGACTGGCCGACGCAAAATAAAACCAGCGTGATTTATGGCTGTCAATCTGGGGACGAACATAATCCACAGGAGATTTCACCTCCTCCGCACGGCTTGCTATGCCTGACATTGAAAAGAATAGCAGAGTAAGAATAACGCACTTACCAGCGATAATGAAGGCGGGTATTTTATTCAAATAAAATATTTCTTTCATGGTATGAATAGTTTATTTCAGATTACAAAGATAAAAGCAGCTATTGCTATGAAAAATAGCAAATAGCTGCCTATTTGGTGGATTATTATTGCTTACTTATTTTATAAGCCAACCATTTTTCAACGGATAATATGCAATACACATCCGCTGTTAGCCTCTACATCGAGCGTCAACGACGGTTGTAGTTTCATCGTTTTAATACTTACTACATCCTTTTTCTTCCCCGGAGCCTGATAATAAAGAGTTGCATTATAGGTTGTCACATCTTTCAAGAAATCCAGCGGTACGGATACCTGTTTCTTCTCTCCTGCGTTCAGCACACTGATATACCAATCGGAACCGGAACGACGAGCCACTACGGCATAATCACCCATCTTCCCATCCATAAACCGCGTATCGTCCCATACTGTCGGAATGGAATTATAAAAACGGGTTGCTACATCCGTCTTTATCACCGATTCGGCAGAACCGGCTCCACCGGCTTTTCTCGGAGATTTCTCCGGACGATCGTACCAATAGACAAATTGCCAGGGACTGTAAATAGCCACCAATTTGGCTAACTGGGCGGCACGTCCTCCCATCTTTGCCGTTACTCTTTCGGCAAAATAGCAGTTGGTATTATCACCTGCACCACAAATCATTCGGTTATACAGAGTATAAACAGATTGTTGCAATGATGGTGATTCTTCATCACCGCGAATACCTTCTTGAGTAAGCAAGTTCGGGTACGTGCGTGAATAGCCCGTCGGACGATATTCGTCATGGATATCAACCATCAATTCATATTTGGCCGCTTTGCGGACTGCCTGATGCAACCAGGCAGTAGCATATTGATCACCGACATTTACAAAACCGTATTTTACACCTTTAATGCCCCATTTCTTATACAAAGGAAGTATTTCATCCAATTGCTGATGCAGGGCTTTTTTATTTACATATACTAATATACCTACGCCTTTAGAATTGGCATATTCTATCACTTTCGGCAAATCGAGCGGTCCTTTCGAGCGAGCCGGATCGATAGTAACTGTCGTTGCATCCGATTTCATGTCTTCTTCCACACCATACCAACCGGCATCAAACAGCACGTAAGCAATATTGTTTTCTGCAGCAAAATCGATACAAGCCAAACTGCCAGCCGTAGTCAACGTGACTTCACGAAGCACTTGTCCTGGTTTGATCCAGCTCGTATTCGCTATTTGATTGGGTTCATTCAGATTAAGAACGAAATAATTATGTTCAACCAACTTTCCCGGATGTTCGGCAACCATGACATAACGCCAGGGGGATTGGTAGTCAGCCAAATCAAGATTCACTTTTCCTGATAGCACAGATTGTACGCCAAAACCGGTTTCACTCTTTTCCAGCTTCATGCGGGAATAATCGACTAAAGCGGCTTCACCAATCGCCACAAAGCGATGGTCGTTTACTTGAATAACCTGCGGGCGATCGGCAGCTCCGCTCAACGTGCTCAACCGCTTTTCCGAATAAGCACCTTGCGCCATACCGGTTACCCAGGTCTTGCAGTCTTCTTTGAATAGGAATTGTGTTTTCTCGTTCAGCAAAGTCTGATTCCAGAAATCCAGTTTATCGAAGGCATAACGGAAAGCCAGTCCTTCGTCGTACAGACGGACTTCCAACGTCATCTCTTTTTGATTTGCATCGGAGCGGAGCGTCAGTTTGAGTTCGTTATAGCGGTCAGTGATAAGTGAGCGTTCGCCATAGACAGGTTTCCAAGTTTGATTGACTTCGTTTCTTTTCTGGTTGGTTACCAGCCAGTTGCCGGCTAAGGTATTTTCTTCCAGATTAAGTTGAAGAGTTTTCACGTCTACAACCTGGTCTCCTTTTTCATACAGACCAATCCGGACAGATGTTCCATCTACTTGAATTTTAGCATTCAATGTTTCCGAAGGGCTTACCAGGGGTAACAGAGTTTGTGCACTAAGCAGCAGAGGCTGTAACAGGGCACAAAATAATAAACTAATTGTCTTTTTCATCCTTTTATCTTTAACAATAAAACCTCTATCCTCTTACATGAAAAAGAGAATAGAGGCATTTAACATCAATTATAACCCGGATTTTGAACTAATCCACCTTCCTTATTCGCTTCAATTTCAGAATTAGGAACAGGTAACTTATTCAAATGATCATCCAATTTATATCCAGCCTGAATAACTTTCGGATTATATTTCATCAAATACTCAGTTAATTTATTCAACCGCATCAACGTATTCAAACGATAATCTTCCATGTAAAGTTCACGTGCCCTTTCATCCAGGATCAAATCTATGTTCACGTCAGATGCTGTAACCGGAGTTGCTTTTGCACGATTCCGGATAACATTAATATCAGCGGCTGCCGCATTCAAATCACCTGCATTCATATAAGCTTCCGCACGCAAAAGATACGTTTCAGCCAAACGCATAATATACCAATCTTTATAAGTACGACCATTGTCATGCGTTTCTCCACTTTGAGAATCTTTGAACTGACCATGATGTTGTGCCGTAACGACTTTCATAAAAGTAGGCTGAGTGATACGGAACAATTCTTCTTTATTCCCCAACGTTTCTTCCGACATTTTCTGTCCATAAAAACGACCATTCGGGTTTGTCCAGTAATACTCACGTTTCATATTATACTTTGAGTTACGCATATCACGATCCCAATCATCTTTATACTGCCATATCTGATTGGCGGCATAATCAGTTATAGAAATCTGGTCTACCGGACGACCACTCAAAATATCTTTCAACCAGTTTGAGTTTCCATCCGCATCTTTCAAATTCCACCACATGGTACCAATCCAACGCTCCATAACAAAATTACCACCGGAAGCACCCACGTTTCCGCCTCCTTCCAAATCCACATCAAACTGCACATTCCAGATACACTCCTTATTTCCATCGATTCTATTAAAGTTTCCTTCTCTGAACAAATCCCAAAAGACATCTCCCCATGCTTCTTTTTCTCCTTGGTAATCATATCCTTCAAAAGTAAAATCTTTAAGTTTCCCAAATCGTTCTGTCATCAATGACATAGCCGGATTGTTGATTACAGCCGTTGCCTGTTCTATTGCACCATTATAATCTTTCATGCAAATAAGAATTTCAGACAACAAATGTCTGGCAGCTACATTTGAAGCCATTCCACCTTTCTGGTCGTCAATATCTCGCATCCATTGGACAGCAAACAACAAATCATCCTTACATTGCTGATAGATTTCTTCCTGACTGGCACTCTTATAGTTAAATTGAGGTGAAGTTGTTTCTTCGAGAACAATAGGAGCCTGTCCCCACATATTACCCAAAAAACGATATGCAAAAGCACGCAAAAACTTAGCTTCCCCTACTATTGCATTCTTTTCCTCTTCCGAATTCCACTTTACAATAGAACTTTCGCTCCGATCTATAATAACATTACAGCTATAAATATAACCATACAGCCGCTGCCACCATTTTTTAGCAAATCCATTATCTGCATTTAGCGTATTCCAGTAAAAATATTCGGGATATACGTCTGTCGCAGAACGCGGACCGTTCAAATCAACATCCACACCCATCAAATCATAATTCTGCCAACTATCTGTATTTGCATAAAAATCATTTCTTATGTTCAAATAAAGGTTAGCCAAAGCAGCCTCAAAGCCTTTTCTATCCGTATAAGAATTCTCCGGAGTCAAAAAGTCTTTTGGTGTTTCATTCAACAGGTCGTTACACGAAGTCATCGATCCTGCTAAAATCAATCCTATAAATAAATTTCTTATCAGTTTCATTTTCCAATAGATTAAAAGTTAAACATTAAAGTCATTTGATATGTACGAATAGATGGGAATGCCGTAATCTTCAAACCAGAATCTGTTTCCGGATCTAAACCATCCCAATGAGGAGCAAACGTAAATAGGTTATCTGCACTCAAAGATAAACGCATATTATTAAATCCATACGGTTTCACCAATCTTGATAAATCATAACTTAAAGCAATCTTTTGCAATTTAATAAAACTACGATCTACGTATTTTGTTCCTTTATATCTTGCATTCGCTTGATAATCAGGACGTGGATACTTTGCATTCGTATTCTCCGGAGTCCAGTAATCATAGACAGTTCTATTATGTGCTGCGCTATTCACATACTCATCAGTATAAGGAGTATTGTTGCCGGAAAGGAAATATCCATTTCCACCCCAGATAGAATTAATATATACCATCAAAGAAAAATCTTTGTATGACAATGTATTCGTCAAACTCCAACGGAAGTTTTCTTTTGAAGTACCCAAGAATTGACGGTCCTTATCCGAACTAATCTTCCCGTCGCCATCCACATCTTCCAATTTATAATCACCAGGACGCATTCCTTCCATAATCGTGCCGTTGTCGACATCACTTTGCTGCCACATACCATTCACTTTATAGTTATAGATTGTGCCTAATGTTTTTCCAATAAAATATCCGGAGCTGATCAAATCATCTTCTTTTCCATCTCCATCGTTATCTTCACCATAAATAGTAGCTACTTTATTACGGTTTAAAGAGAAAGCAAAATCAGAAGTCCATGAAAAATCTTTTGTCTCTATATTAACCGAATGTAAACCGATTTCAACCCCTTTGTTTTTAATTTTACCTAAATTAGATAAAATAGAAGTTTTACCGGAAACGGATGGTAATGCAAGACTAAAAAGCAAATCTGTCGTATTGGTAAAATAAGCATCTACAGAACCGGAAAGACGGTTATTTAATACAGAAAAATCTACTCCGAAGTTAGCTCCTGTCGTCTTTTCCCATCCCAAATCATTCAATGCAAAAGATGAAATTCCTTGTGTAATTGAATAAGACGGGTCGCCTGCAAAGATATATTTATTAGTGCCCACTTTAGCCAATGTACTGTATGAATCAATAGATTGGTTACCATTTGAACCATAAGAAACGCGCAATGCCAGATTATCAATAGCCTTAACATCCTTCATAAAAGATTCATTAGTGATATTCCAATTCAAGCCTCCGGAAGCAAAAGTGGCCCATTTCCGATTGATACTAAAGGCAGAACAACCATCCCGACGCACAGTTCCGGTCAAAGAATAACGACCGTCGAAAGTATAAGTACCACGAGCCATCCAAGCAATTGCACCACTTTCACCAGCCCCCGTATTTACTGTCTGCTTTTTGCCATCTTCCAGTTTATTGTCACCCAAAACAGTATTATCAAAATTCTCTGCATAAGAAGTCATATCATCCCAAGTACGACGTTCTCTTGAGTACAGTAGAGTCACATCCACATTATGTTTTTGATTAAACGTATTGTTATATTTAATCATATTGTCCAACAACATGCTGTAGTTGTTTTCATTCTTTCGTTCCCCCTTACCGTTTTTGCCCTGTCCTTCGGTTGTATATTCATCATAAAAGTAATTTTTCTGAGACCAACGCAAAGTATTTGAATAAACCATCTCGTATGTCAGGCCTTTCACCCAAGGTACGGTTATCTTACCATTCAGAATAGCTCCCAAAATATTGTATTTCTCCGTATCATCCGTCCTCATACTCCAAAACGGACTTTGGAAAGATGTTGTTGTTTGAGGAAACTGTAAATAACGTCCTTCTTCATCATACAAAGAAGCATAAGGGCTAAACTGGGCAGCTTTCTCCATAGACGGAGTACTTCCTGAATAATCACGAATACTATAATTGGTTTTTACCCCTACTTTCAACCAGCTTGTCAGATTACTATCAATATTGACACGGCCTGAGAAATTCTTATAGCGGTCATTCAGCACAACTCCTTTCTGATCTGTCATTGCTGCAGAGATATAATAACTCGCAAATTCCGAGCTATTAGAAACACTTACATTTGCCTTCAAATTATAAGCATTCTGACGAAACAGTTCATAAGGATCCGAAAAAGTAGGTTGATGGTCTGGTGTTGCATTATAGTTTTTCGACTCTTCTGCCTGAAGATAAAGGTCTATCTTCGCTGGATCTGCATCCAAACCATTGGCTTGACGTACATCTAAGATATGTTGTAAATAGCCAGGGGCATCATATACCTTCAAGCGTTTCAGTTCGTTACTTATACCATATGATAAATTTACATTAAATTCCGGTTTCGAAGACTTGCTTCTACCTCGTTTTGTCTGAATCAAAATAACCCCATTAGCAGAACGGCTACCATAAACAGCTGCTGCACTGGCATCTTTCAATACAGTAAAATTTTCAATATCTTCTGATGGTATATCAGCTAATGACCCGTCATAAATAGCACCATCCAATACTATCAATGGATTATTACCGCCATCACGGGTTGAATTTTGACCTCGAATGCTGAATCCGGCAACATTACCCGCTTTATTCACACCGCCTACATTCAATCCCGGAACCGAACCTTTAATCGTTTCCATAATGTTATTAGTCGGGACATCACGATATGTATCAATATCGGCTTTAGTAATAGATCCTGTAATCGCCTGTCTATTCTGCGTACCATAACCAATTACGACTACTTCATCCAAAGCCTGACTATCTTCCGACAATCTTATACTATAAACCGATTGACTTCCTACAGTTATTTCCTGCGTTTCATATCCAATATAAGAAATGAGTAGAGTAGCCCCCTGCTGTGCTTCCAGGCTAAAATTGCCATCTATATCCGTAATCGTTCCAGTCGTTGTACCCTTTACCGAGACATTTGCTCCGATAACAGCTTCACCGTTCTCATCCTTGATTGTACCAGTAATTTTCTTTGTCTGACCGCTTTGTGTGGTGCGTGGCAATTTCAAAATAATCTGTTTGCCAACAATTTCGAAAGTAACAGGTTTTCCTGCAAAGGCTTTTGTTAAAATCGTTTCCAAACTTTCCTGCTGACCTTTTACTGTGATTTTCTGATTCTGATCGACAGTCTGATCCAGCATAAAAGTATAATCCGTCTCTTTCTCTACCTGAGTAATAAATTGTTTTAATGATTTATTCGTTACCGATAAATCTAGTTTTTCGGCCTGTGCATAGACGCTATTTACTGCTCCGAATGCAACAAGCACTGGTAATAATTTCCAGTTTATTTTAAACATGTGTAATAGCTTTAAGATTATAAATTTGTTATATCTTTGCCATTGTATATCAATTATTTGTTATGCCTTTGGCAGGCATAACAACCGAATAAGTATATATACTTCAAAAGGCATGGAGATTAGGGGTCTCTGTGCCTTTTACGCATAAGGCATTATACGTTAGACAAAAAGCATCTCTATTTATATCTGATCGTCACCTCCTTCCCGTCTAATTTATACTCTATTGGGGTAATCTTATTGATCATCTCCAATAATTCCGTCAATGACTCTGTCTTAATAGTAAACCAATAAGCCCTGGAAGCATCCACATTGGATAATGTTATATCCACTCCATACCAACGTTCCAATTTCTTCCATACTTCTTCTGCAGATGCACCATCAAACTTTAAAAGATTGTGGTGCCAGCTAGCCTCTATTTCCGCATCGCACGTCTCAACATGACACAACAAACTACTTTTAGAAACAGTAGCTTCCTGATCCGGGGATAAATAAGTCAGCAACTGCTGATCTCCGGCCGATAGCAAGCTTACTTTTCCTCGAAGCAATGCTACCATAATATCCTCATCATCAGCATAAGCGCTGACATTAAATGCCGTACCATGTACTTTTACATCAACGGCACCGGTCTTGACTATAAAAGGATATTGCGTATCTTTTTGAACATCAAAGAAAGCCTCTCCTTCCAGATTGACAATACGATCTTGTGTACTATACTGATAGTTATAAGACAAACGCGATCCGGAATTCAGCCAAACCAGTGTACCATCAGGAAGAACAAGCTGAGTTTTCTGTCCGGGAGGTGCCATAACCACATTTTCAAACTGAGAAGCCTGCCAGGATTCTTTCTGACCATTCAATAAAAAAGAGAGTGAAAAGCCTAGAACCAACGCAATAACAGCAGCTATTGACGACACACGTATCAATAATGAACGGGAATACAATGGAACCTGCTTCACTTTATCACGAATACGTGCCTGTACCTTATTCCATACCGCTGCTTTATCCGGTATCACAAAGGCAGAGGCATCCACCTGAACTGCTTCCCATTGCAGCTTCAGCTTTTCCAGCAGAAGAGGATGTTCGGCATCTTCGTTCAACCAACGATTTACCTCTTCCAATTCTGCCTGTATGCATTGCCGGGATAAATACTTGGCTAATAGTTCATATGGTATTTGTCGTTCGTTCATATTCCGTTTCTTTTATTAGTTGACACATAATGCCCCCTAATACCCCCAAAGGAATTTGAAATATTTTTTACTGTACCTTTCTGCAGGTAATAATCAGCAAAAACTGCACGATACACCGTGCGATTTTTCACAAAAACTGCACAATGCATCATGCAATTTATTATCTTTGTAGCGAATAAAAGCCTAAATGATAGCTAATATGCAAAACTTATACAGAAATTTTCGTCTCCAATTAGAACTGACTTCTACCGATTTCATCCGCTTCCTGCATGAAAAAATTGCCTGGGATAGCAGATTGATAGCCATTGTCGGTTCAAGAGGTGTAGGCAAGACTACGTTATTGCTTCAACACATCAAAAAGTACGAGAATCCTGAAGAAGTGCTTTATGTTACCGCTGATGACTTTTATTTTACCACTCATCGGCTTTTCGATTTAGCCTATCAGTTCTATACACAAGGTGGGAAAAAGCTCTTTATTGATGAAATACATAAATACAAAGGATGGTCGACAGAGATAAAAAACATCTACGACCAAATACCCGGTCTGCATGTCGTCTACACTGGGTCGTCCATTCTTGATTTGGAAAAAGGCGGTGCCGATTTAAGTCGAAGGAAAGTGGAGTACAACCTGCCCGGCCTCTCTTTCAGAGAATACATTAATCTGACTCAAGGATGGCAGTTACCTGCCTATTCTTTATCCGATATATTAGCCGGGAAAGTACTATTCCCTTATGAAAAAGAGCGTCCTCTTAAACTTTTTAAAAGTTATCTGCAAGCAGGCTATTACCCTTTTTTCACAGAGACGGAGTATCGTCTGCGATTAAGCAGTGTCGTGAAACTTATGGTGGAAACAGACATTCCTCAGTTTGCAGAAATGAATATTGCATCGGCTTTTAAGTTGAAAAAATTACTTTACGCACTTGCCCAAAGCGTTCCATTCAAGCCTAACTACACCAAATTGGAACGTGACCTTGAAATCAGTCGGAACACACTGCCCGACTATCTGCTCTATCTGGAAAAAGCCGGACTCATAAATCTGCTTCGCGAAAAGGCCAATGGCCTGAAATTATTGGAAAAGATAGATAAAGTCTATCTTAATAATTCAGACATCGCCTATATGTTGTCCGACATGACACCTGATATTGGTAATATTCGTGAAACCGTCTTCTTGGCCTGGATGCGTGTAAGGCACTTCGTCACATCATCCCCTATAAGCGATTTTGAAATTGACGGACGTACATTCGAAGTTGGTGGGCGAAACAAAAAACAGGTACAGATAAAAAATGCAACCGAGGGATATGTGGTGAAAGATGACATAGAATATGCCTATAAAAACGAAATCCCCTTATGGATGTTTGGTTTCATTTATTAAGAAGAGATAATAATACAAGCGCCATCGCTTCGTCCGAATGGGATGCAATATATTCACGTATCTTTTTTAAGGCAATCCCCATTTGGTTCTCGACAGTCTTTACGGAAATCTCTTTTACTTGTGCTATTTCTTTGTAACTTAATTGTTCTTCCCGGCTCAGGATAAATATCTCCCGACATTTTTCAGGTAAAGACTCGACGGCAGCCTGCAGTAATTGATAAAACAACTCACGGTCTACACAATCGACCGATTCGTTCTTTTCTAATTCGATACGGGCCCATTTCTCTAATAAAACAGCGTGATTATCTTCATCACGCAAATAATTCAGCATCCGGTTACGGGCACTGTTATATAAAAAAGTCTTGATGTATTGTATTTCTTTACCTTCGTAATCCTCCCACAAACAGACAAAAACATCCTGAACCACCTCCTCTATTACCTGATAATCGCGAGTATAGTAATTCAGGAAGCGGCATATAATTTCAAAATAGTCATTATATGCATCTTTGAATGTTCTTTCATTAATGATCATGTTTGTATAGTTTCTTCATTAAATGAGGTTATTCTTTTATTAATCTCGTACCCCTCTGTTTCGCAAAAATAACCAAATAAACAATATACCTATCAGAAATAGATAAAAAGATAAAGCTTGCAGGGACCGTCTTAAAACAGATATTAAAATAAACAGTACACCTGCAAGCCTAAAAAATCTCAATCAATTACTAACTATAAACGAATAACTTGCACCTGGTAAGGTTTCCATATGAAATATTTCGCCTTCCAACTCTTTTTCTTCCAGTAACCGGTCTGATTGCCAAACTTTCATCCGGACTTTCTTATGCTTCCAGGGATTCAATAAACTCAAAGATCTCCCTTGTTCACTGTGTATAGCGAGGGAAGCAACCTCACCATTTTTCAATTCGCCGGAAACCAGAAAAGCTCCCTCTACCCTGATCTGATGGAATGAAGCGTCTTTTTCACGTGGCCAAACCGGAAAAACGCGGACAATGTCCTGATGCCCCATACAAAGCATCTCGTTGATCGTATTGGGAACGGTACTCCAGTTCTCTATGCCATGCGGATTATCCAACTGAAATCCGTTCGGATAAGTATGACGGGAGTAAGCATTCAAATGAACCAGAATACTGTCCGGATCATAACCTATCCGCACTGCTGCCGGAAAGAAGCTGTTACTCCCGTTGAAATCCAGCCAACGCTGCATTTCGTCGACTGTATTATGTGCAATCTTCAACATTTCAGGATCACTGTTTAAGCCGATCTGACCTGCCGGATAAATATGCTGGATACCCAACGTATTACCATCCCACCAATCCGTTCCTTTTTCCGTATAGCGAAAGACTGTTTTACCATTTCGTTCCTGCAACGGATAACCGGATATATGGTTGGTGATAAATGCCCATTGCTCTCGTTTGTCTTCATCGACTCCCAGGAAAATGCTCATGTCGGAAGCGGTTTGCATTACCATCCGTACCAGTCCCAAAGACAGGATCGGATTCATTGTTCCAACCGTACCTTCATGGATAGCATCATTATAAATAACATAACGGTCTCCTTCAAGCGTTAAATACTTTTCCCAGAAAGCAGCAACTCCCTTTACGAACGGATAGACCTTCCGGGTATATGCCTTATCCCAGGTACGATAAAACTGCATGGACATATTGACAACCGCATACGCCGAATTGCTTTTCTGCCCCATAAAGAAACCCTCATCCTCTACCAGCTTTTCTTCGAACCAACCTTTAAAATAGGTATCCATAAAAGGAGAACGACGAGTTGTTTCGATACCCAGAGGACCAGCACCTACAGGTAACAAGATACCATCAGGAATACCGGTTACTTTTTCAGAATAATAATTTCCGCGGGATATCAGAGCCAGCATCGGCATATAATAGGGATCGGCCTGTTCGATACGGTTGGAAGAGTATAAACCGTAATAGGGAGCCATATGATTATAATTCAAATGATAATCACCGTTCCAGTTCGGACGTTCCCGGGTAATCCAGGTACCGAAGATAGAAGGAGGGAAATCCTTATCCCGACTGCAAGAAGCTGTTCCGTAAAGAGACAGATAATATTGCTTTTCTATTACCGAATCGGGGATACTGACAAAAGACTTCTGCCAATAATCTTTCCACCATTCCTGATGATGCTTTTCTACTTCTTTCAGATGGGAAGAAGAACAGTCGGAAGCACGCCCGATAACATCCGATACACAGTCATTGCTTTTAAAATTACTTGAAAAAGCACAGACCATGCGCACCGGTTTGCCCGGCTCCAGGACAAAACTTCCATCCGAAGACTGATCCATACGCAAAGCCATAGCCGCTTTGGTTGGAATATCGACAGAATCTTCAAAAGCCCGCCATAGATAGAGAACGCCTTCTTTGGTTATACCGACTTCCCGTTCATCAGGAAAGACTCGTTCCAATGGCGGTTTATTTATGATTTCTTTCTCTCCGGGCAAAGACAGGTTTACATGACCTTCTATACTGCCTTCTCCATCCATTTCCAGTTCGACAACCAACAAATCTTCAGTAGCCGACACATATGTTTTATAGGATACAGACTGATTATCTTTTGTAAACCGGGCAGTCGTAGTAGCATCATATAACTGTTGTTCCACCAGATAAGAAGCTCCTTCCAAAGCCGGTATCGACAACTCTATTTTACCCAGTACCAAGGGATAGGATTCATCTAAAGCCGACTTCAACCGCCAAAAATCGTTTCTGGCTACGTAAAAGGTCTGTGCTTCGGGAGGCCCCGCCAGTGCGACACCAGTAAAGCCATTCCCCAGCAAAGGCGCATCTACCGAATTACGGTTAGGAATCCGTTTCGGAGGTTCGGTAAAACGAACCGTATGTTTCCGGATAATCGCCTCCGATTGTTGTTCAAGACTATTTTGATCATTGCATGAGAATAAAAACAGACTCAATGCAGATAGCCCCAACATCATCAACAAATTATTCTTTCTTCTCATTTCTCAAGTGTTATATCTTTAGAAAACTTCACATGTTTCCTTTTCATATTTTCCAAATGTAAACCGGAAGATAAAACGTCTCCCTCCCAGGTAGTTCCTTCGATAACCACCTTACTGCAACCATTCAGGAAAAACGCCTGTTTATTAGAGGACTTCGGCTGTAAATCATGTGTCCGGATGATCGTATTATTCTTAAACACCAGCCCCTGCGTACTTTTGGCATAAAGAACCGGATAATCAAACACCCGAAATTCATTTTCTTCTATACGCACGTTTTTATGAACAGGCCGGTCCGGATCAATCAGTGTATTCGACGGGTTCAGTGCAATAACGGCATTACCAGGACCTCCCTGATAACCACAATCTATAAAAGTATTTTTCCGGATCAAAATGTCACAGACAGGTCCCGACTCAAACCAGCCTTCCGCATCTCCCTCTATCAGGATGGCACTCATTCCTGTCTTTTCAAAAATATTATTTTCAATAACAGCTTTACGAGGAGTCGTGATCAATAATCCCCGTGTACAAGTACGCGTAAAGTAACAGTTACGTATCTCGACCTCCGGTGTACAGGTCATGTTTTCTATACAATCCAATCCCAATTCCATATCGGCCGGAACCGGTTTATCCAAACGCAACAGAACCTCTCTGTCCGAAATCCTTTTCACTTCCGACACGCTGGAACGCTGATAACGTTCCATACGTTTAGCCCTGACAAAAGCAACCTCGTCTCCTTCATGAAAAGCGTTGAAGCCGTAACTCTGCCCATGCATAAAACGAAGTTTCAACGTATTGGCATCCAGCTTTTCCATGATCCTCAAATTGGTTCCATGTATATTGATCGGATCGTCATGCGCTCCCTCATAACGGCAGTCCGAAATGTTTATCTTTCCGCTACATCCGGAGAAATGCATCATATCGGCAGATGCCGCAAGGATTCTGCCACTGCCATCCGGAGGAACACAATTCACATGGTCCATGGCTATATTATTTACAAACTGACTAACAATACCTAAACCATGCATATAATGCATATTCACATCCTTCAGCACCACATCGCTACTCTCGTGGATAAACATCCCAACCTGGTCGCGGATAATATCACGGACAGTCAAAATATTTCCTACTTTAGGACGAAAGTCCGTGGGTGTCGCAAAGCTAATAACCCCATGAGACAATTCTTTAGCCTTTGATTTAGATAAGATATTCCAGCCGTTTGAGTAAACAGTCGTCTTCTTCTCAACATCATATTCATTACAATGATTTAGATTCGACCTCCATCCTTCACCAAACAGATTAATACGACCGTCCACTATCTCATACCATGAATCAGGGTGTAATGTGACAACAGTCTCCCCTTCTGTAGTCCGTGTATATTGAATCTCGGATGCAGTCGGACGCTGGAAATTGGTACTGATATTCTGTATCCGGATATTCTTGCATCCATCCAATACCATCGTAATCATCTTCCCATGATACATCAAGGTAGATCCATTCCCCTCGATGGTCAGGTTCTCCATCTCCTTAAAAAGTAACCCTATCGTTTTCACCTTGGATGGACATTCCTTTTCTGTTGATGTGTTAGAAACGAAATATTCAGCACGAATAGCTCCTTCCGGCCAGATATCATAGCGTCCTTTCGGAAAACTCAATACCTTTGCACCTGTTTGTTTACAGGCGTTTATGGCTTCCTGCAAACCTGTTACAGCATTCTCATAGGTATTGGGCAGTACGCCAAAATCCGAAACATAAACAGTGTCTATCCTGTTTGCCCCTGCATGAGCGGCAAACAGAATAAAACACACTAATAAAAAATATTTAGTATACGACATACGGTTCTCCCTCAATCTTCAACTCTCCGAAACTACCTTCCGATTTATAAGGCTGGCCTCCGCCGATATACAATTCTACCGGACCTTCTTTCTGAACCAGATTACCTTTGTTATCTACTAATGCCAACTCTTCCGGAGAAAGCGTAAAAGTAACTGTCTGACTTTCGCCTTTATTCAGATGAATACGTTTGAAGCCTTTCAAGGCACGTAGCGGGACACGCGTATTTCCGTTCTGAGGATGAGAGACATATAACTGAACGACTTCATCACCATCCCGTTTACCGGTATTGGTTACAGTTGTTGTTACCTGGATGCTTTCGCCGGTTTTTACGACGGAAGCATTCGATAATGGCTGATAAGCAAATGTAGTATAGCTCAAGCCATAACCGAACGGATAACGAACATCGCCTTTAAAATAACGATACGTACGGTTTGCCATCGAATAATCTTCGAAATCCGGAAGATCTTCATCATTCATATAGGTAGTCAACGGCATACGACCTGCCGGATTATAGTCGCCGAAAAGAACATCGGTGATAGCATCACCGGCAGCTTGTCCGCCATACCAGGCCTGAAGGATAGCATCTGCATTGCGGCTCTCCCAGTCGAAACTCATAACGGAACCGGACATATTAACCAAAATCAACGGACGGCCTGTCTTCTTCAACTCTTTCATCAATTCAGTCTGTACCGCCGGCAACTTCATCGTGGTACGGTCACCGCTGGCAAAACCGCCGTAACCGGCAGCTCCGGCATCACCCGCCTCTCCTTCATAGTCGGCGCTGATACCGCCAACGAAGATGATAATGTCTGCTTTCTTAGCCTGGGCAGCCACCTGGGCAAAAGAGGGAGCACCTTCCAGTTTCTGAACAATACCGACACCTGTCAGCGTATCGATCTGAATCGTATTACCAAAACGTTTCTTCAAACTCTTATACGGAGTGATGATTTCGCTCGGAACACCGAAATAGTTGGCTAACAGCGTGCTGCCATTATCCATATTCGGACCGATTAAAGCAATACGTTTGATCTTCTTCGGGTTTAAAGGAAGTATATTCTTATGGTTCTTCAACAAGACCATCGACTCCTGTGCCATTTTATAAGCATGAGCTTTATGCGCATCACACTCGATCACTTCACGACCAATTGTAGAATATGGTACACGGTCAGCCGGATCATACATACCCAACTTAAACTGGATTTCAAACAAACGAGCCAGAGAAACATTGATTTCTTTCTCCGAAATAATACCGCGCTCTACTCCCTGTTGCAACTTCTGATACAAATCACCACACTCCAAGTCGGTACCAGCCAGGACTGCATCTGCTACTGCTTCCGTATCATTGCTATGTGTTTTGTGATACTTCGCAAAGTCACTTACCGCCCAGCAATCGGATGTCACATACCCATCAAACTTCCACTGATTGCGCAGAATATCCTGCAACAACTCATTATGTCCACAACAGGGTTGCCCCTCCAAGCGATTGTAGGCACACATCACACCATGCACTTTCGCCTTCGTCACCAACTCACGGAAAGCCGGTAGATACGTATCCCATAAATCATATAAAGAAACATGCGCATCATACGAGTGACGATTGCCTTCCGGTCCGCTATGTACGGCATAATGCTTGGCACAGGCTACTGCTTTCAGATAATGAGAATCACTACCTTCCAGGCCACGGACAATAGCCGATCCCATCTTACCAGTCAGATAAGGATCTTCGCCGTAGCACTCCTGACCACGTCCCCAGCGGGGATCACGGAAGATATTAATATTCGGTGTCCAATAGGTCAGTCCGCGGTAAATACTACCGGTCTTTCCTGCTTTCAAATCTTCGTTAAAGAGGGCACGACCTTCCGAAGAGGTCATATCCCCCATCAGCTGCAAAGCTTCTGTGTCGAAAGTGGCAGCCATACCGATAGCCTGTGGGAAAACAGTCACCTTTTCCTTTGTACGGGCTACACCGTGAAGCGCTTCATTCCACCAGTTATAAGCCGGTATGCCTAAACGGGGAACTGCCGGAGCAGCATGTTTCATCAACTGAACTTTTTCTTCCAGAGTAAGACGGGAAATAATATCCTGCACACGTTCATCCAATGGAAGATCCGGATTCCGGAACGGATACTCATACGTCTGTGCAACCAGGCCGTTCAAAGAGACTATGGCCAGTAAAACGATACTTTTCAGTTTGTTTTTCATGTGATAATCTATTTATTTTGTTACTTTGATTAGAATCTTACTTTCTTTCAGTCCTTCCGATACGGCTGTCAGTTCGATAGGCTGTCCGGAACGGTCGCTGGTAACAAGTACCTGGGCGTAACCGTTAAAAGCATTCCGGTGTACATCGCTGCCTGCGGGGAAGACATCCGGTTCCTGACTACAAGGATTACCATTACCCACTCCCAGTATCTTGCCGTTACGGACATCGAAATGAATACTGTTGTCAGCAATCGGCACTACACGTCCTTTGGCATCCAATACTTTTACGGTTACGATTGCCACGTCATTGCCATCACCCTGAATAGAAGAACCGTTCTCACTGACCAGTTGCAGAGAAGCCGGCTTTCCGGTAGTTTCTACCAACTCCGTATATTTCTTTCCGTCCTTCTTTCCTTTAGCCAACAGCTTACCCGGAGTGTATTTAACACGCCAAGCAGGAATGTCGAACTTTTCAACCGTCTTTTTACCCAAGCTCTTACCGTTCAGGAACAGTTCCACCTCATCCATATTAGTATACAAATGTACATCGACCGAATCGGTACCGATTCCATTCCAATGAGGAAGCACGTGCAACACCGGTTCTTCCGTCCACCAGGCTTTATAATACCAGAAAGCATCTTTCGGGAAACCGCAATAATCCAAAATACCGAAATGAGACACTACGCCCGGCCAGAAATGCAACTGCGCCTCGCCTCCATAATCGAAACCGGTCCAAACGAAAGCACCGGCGACAAACTTGCGTGCATCGACATAACGCATCCATTCTTGTGCACGTGCTCCCCATCCCGGACAGTCACGATCATAAGCCTGATGGAAACCTTTCTTTGCATCCGTCTGATAAATACCACGCGTCATCACCGTACTCGCCTCTTCAGTGAAGATACAGGGCAGGTTCGGAAACTTTTCATGTACGGCATCGATATTACCTATTTTATAATAATTAGAACCCTGTACATCTACGGCATAGGTAAAACCTTCACCCCAACTACCGTTCATGGCTGCCGTGCACGGGCGGGTAGGATCCAGTTTACGCTGAACGGCTTTCATGCGCTCAACAATCATACGCCCCTTCTCCGTTCCCTGTATCGCTGGTTCTTCGTTCCCCAAACACCAAATGATAACAGACGGATGATTCCTGTCGCGACGAATGATCGTCTCCAGCTGGCTCAGACCTTCTTTACTGGAGCTCAATACACGCAGTTCATCCATGAACAACATACCTAATGTGTCACAAGCATTCAGCACAGCCGTTGTCGGGGGGTTATGGGAAGCACGATACGCATTTACCCCATATTCTTTCAAGCGGGCCACCCTCCAGGCATTCAGCTGGTCGGGAACGGCAATACCTACGCCGGCATGATCTTGATGGCAACATACCCCCTGAATCTGTACACGTTCGCCATTAAGGAAAAAACCTTCGTTGGCATCGAAACGAATATCACGAATACCGAAAGATGTCTCGTAACTGTCTACAACTTTCCCATCTGCAACAATATCCGTATGTAATGTATAAAGAGTAGGAGTCTTCAATGACCATAAACGGGCATCCGGTACATTCATAAATGTCTCTACTTCTTCCGTCTCCAATGATTTCACAGAAACCTTTGCGTCTGCACTGGCTATCTCTTTGCCCTGATTGTCTACTATAATATTCCTTACAATGACACTCGATGTATTTCCACTCTGGTTAGTAACTTCCACCTGAGCCTTCACACGGGCTTCTTTCTTCTGCAGATCCACTTCACTGGTAACGAATGTTCCCCATTGCGGAATATGCACGGGTGCCGTGCGATGAAGCCATACATTGCGGTAGATACCGGCACCTTCGTACGACCATAATTCGGAATGAGTAGCGTCTACACGGACGGAGATCACATTTTCCGCATCCTTCTCATAATTCAGGCATTCCGTTACATCGAATACCAAAGGCACATAGCCGCTCTCGCCACGTCCCAAATAGACTCCGTTCATCCATACCTGTGCATCACGGAAAATACCCTCAAACTCCAGCGTATACCGATCTCCTTTTACCAATTCGGGCGTAAACCGTTTCCGATACCAGCCCACACTGTTTTCGGGTGCACGTCCGCCCAACTTGCGGTATCCTTTCATCTTGAATTGCTCCTGGCTATATCCCAAAGCCATTCCCCAATCATGAGGCACAGATATTTTCTCCCATTTGCTGTCGTCAAACCGTTGCGTATGAGGAATGGCCAAACGTGATTCCTGGTCGGCATCCAGCATAGTCGACTCCTGCAAAAAGGCAATCTTAGAGAACGACAATGCCTGTCCGTAATTAAAATCCTTTTCCGGATTAGCCGCATGTCCCTTAGCAAAAAGCCAATCCTGGTTTAATAATACTTTCTCGCGTTGCGACTGCGCCCCCATCCAAAGGGAGGGGAGTAGTAGCATGACTGTAAAAATCAATCTTTTCATTCTTCTATCTATTGTTTTCTATTTTGTCATTATTGGCAAACTTCTATCTGCGACGTTTGAGTAACGCCATTCTCATTATAAGTATCTATGGTAAAATAATAAGTAACACCCTGATTCAAGCTTCCGATTTCCAGGGCAGTGTCTCCCATTACCTGGAAATTGTTATACAGTTTGTCTTTCGCCACACCATAACGGACAATATACCCTTGAGTATGCGGCACTTCATTCCAACTCAAACGTACCTTACACGGATCAGTTATATCCCGTTCCACAGTAAAGTCATTTACCGCACGCGGCTTACTACCCTGCCCCTTACCGAAGATTCTCAGATCACGGACGGAAAGATTCGACGATACTGTATATTCTTTATTCTGCAATTTGATATACCGGGCCTTAAACGGAGCTTCAAATTCGATATAGTCATGAGGAGTATCTGTCTTCTTCGTGCTATAATCTACCACCGGATACCAATCCTTACCATTAACAGAAGCAGAGATCAGATAACTTTGATAAACATTCGGAACAAAGCCTCGCTGATTCGCTCCGTATTCGTCGAAATTCACCTGTATGGCCTGAATGGAAGAGAGTTTCTGCAAATCGACCTGCAGCCATTCGTCTGCTTTATTCGATGCGGCAACCCATGCCGTACGGGAATCTTCATCCACCGTATTCTCTGCCGGATAACCATCCAGTGAAGAAGAGACTGTGACCGGTTTCTTATAGGAAAGCAACATCCAATCGGGTTGATAGTTTCCGGCAGTCTGCTCTTTGCCTCCGGGCAGATACATCGGATAATCTCCTAAGTAGGTATTCGTATACAGGTAACCATCCTTATCGAAACCGGCAGGGAAAAAAGAAACTCTCCGTTCAAACATGTGACGGACGGAAATCGAGTTGGTTGCCGCTTTCCAATAGTTTTCGTTACCGACCGTAAACATACAGCCATGTCCGGCACCACCGATAAATCCGGTCGGTTTATACGAAACCGGACTGTTTTCCATATAGGTAAACGGACCGGTAGGAGATGTACTGACATAAGCACCATCCGCGTATGATTTCCATTCGGTTCCCGGTGCCGCATATTGTAAATAATACTTACCTTGATGAGCCGTCATCCAAGCTCCTTCGATATAAGGACGACGGGGCAGTTCGTTCAATTCTCCCGTTCGTTCCCAGCCATGATTTTCCTTATCACTGTTAAAGCAAGTGATCACTTCTGTTTTTGCTTCCAATGTATTCAGATCCAGTACCTGCATATAGATCGGATCGACAGGCGAACAACCATAGTACATATACAAATTATCCCCTTCTACATAAAAAGCAGGATCCCAAAAAGACCAGATTTCCTTCACCGGCTCCCACTCTCCTTTTTCCGGAGCAGATGAACGGTACAACATTCCTTTCCCATGCGTGGACCCCACATAGTAGAGGTAGTCATTATGTATAAAAAGACCCGGTGCATAATCTTCGATAGGCAATACACTGTCGGTTATAAAAACATGTTTCCAATCAGTAAAATCATCAGAATACCAGTAACCCGATGACTTGGATGCAAACAGATAATGTTTCTCTTTGAAGGTTACTACAACCGGGTCGGCAGCTTCCCGAATGCCCTCGCCTCCATCTATTTTCATGAACCGATAATTGAGGTTCACCGGATTACAAAACGTTTTCGGAGACTGGGCTATTTTAGCTTCGATTTGGTGAGAATCCTGGCAACTTACCAAAAGAGGTACAGCCAGCAAGGTTAGCAATAACTTTTTCATACTTCTTGTATTTATCACATATAAAGATTGAGTTTTCCAGGTATTTACGGGAACAAATATACAGATTAGCAAGTAGATATACAACAAAAAATGGCAACATTTAATGTCTTACAAACAATATCTATATATAATCATCCTTCATACAATAAGCTCGCATACTTTACAGTACCACGGAAAACTCCTGACGACAGATATCCGTAAGATACCAGGATGCCTATATCATTAAAAGTAGCACTATAGTGCCAGGGTATATAGCACTACTATGCTAGCTCCCTTGACACTATAGTGCTATACTCCCCAGCACTATTGTGCTATTTTAATATCCTTCCGCTCTTCGTAAAACAAACGATTCTACCTTATCGCCATTGGCAAGACGGTACAACGTCCAAGTATTTCCGTCTTCACCAGCCTCCAACCTCCAGTCGTAGGACGGATCCCTAAGAAGTTTCTTCAGCTGTCGGGGGAAGGCATTCGCCCGGCGGGCATCTTCCCAGGTACGGATGGCTTTGAATATCTCGTCTTTCTGCGGACAACTTTCTACATCTTCCTGGTTGATTGCCAGGAAATAGGTTGCACCGTATCCGACTGAGATGGCCTGCACATGTTCATATTGTTCTACAGTTGAAGTATCTTTGATAGCAAAATTACCACCGAACGAAACCGGATAATAATTCGAATAGGTCACATCGCGCAAGTCTTTTCCCTGACTGGTCGCACTTCCCCATTCACGGGTGTCGATATCATACAGGTTACGTCCGCCGCCCACATTCCATACACTCTGGTAATGCCAGGAGCCTTCCGACAAGGTAGCACCGGAGAAACGGATATAGGGAACATCCAGCTCTTTGGCTCTTTCAAATAGTTTGCGGAAAAAACGTTTGGCAGAATAATAGCCATGGCCGTTGTTGAACAGAAATTCCTGTCCGTCGAAATCATAAAGAGTCAGACCGCTATGGGCAGCCACCTCTGCATAATATTCGGCAATCTCATCCTGAAGGGCCAGGTTCGGGATCAATCCGTCGTAACCGTAATTGATGGTCACCTGCAATTTATAAACAGGCTCATTGGCTTCATGACTAGCGGCCTGCGTTCCCCAATAGCCACGAGTTACATGCTGTAATGTATAAGGAGCTGTTTCGGAAACTCCCAGATAATGGATCAGTTCCTTTCCGATTTTCAGAATATTCAGGTCTTTGCAATGACCTTCCCAACTGGCTATTTCTTCCAGGTATTTCGGATCATCGACTACTATCAGCGTATCCTGGGCAGTGATACTTTTCATCAACGTGCGTTTCTGTTGATAACATAGGCTGTCGCTGGGGACAGGGCTGGCATCCTTAGTACCTGGTGCCAGTGAGTTGGTAATGCAGACGCGTCCCAACATCAAACCTTCGGCGGCAGCCAGGTCGGCAAACTCACGATGTGATTTATTTCCTGAATTAAAACGGAAAGGCTTCTTTGTTTGAGCTTTTCCGTCCAGATACCCTTCGTTGGCACGGTCGGGACGCAAAAATCCCTGATCGTATGCATGGATGGCAGGGAAGCCCAAACGGGCGGTATACGAAATAATGCTGTCGTAACGGTTACCGCTGGTCATTACATCCGGACTAAAGGCTGCCGGGTCCTTGATCCATTTTCCTTTTACGGTCGGATAAGGCAATCCTTCCGAGAGGACAATATTTTGAATGACATCCAACAGCGCCGTACTGTCCGGACTACCCCATAAAGCAACGGAAGAACCGATAAAATCGACATCCGGTATAGGTTCCACATCGATATGGTTCGGAATGTTTGCCGGCATATTCGGGATCAGGGAATAAAAGACCTGGCGCGGTTTGCTGCGATCCCTCGACTGATAATTCAGATAAATGCGTCCCAGGCTATCCACCAAAGCCGCATTTCCGTACATGATCCGGTAATAAGGTTCCTTATTGGCATAGAAAGCGACATCGCTGACGCCATCACCACCCAAAGTAAATATTTGTCCTTCATGCAAACTGTCAGGCAACGGGTAGCGTTCTTTATCCGGCGTGTGAATGATGTATTGGAAAGGGGCTGCATCGCCTTCGATATCGGGTGTACCGCCTAATGTATTGTCATCGAGGGCGAGCACGCCGATACTGTAATTCACGACATCGCTGGTATCGCGGGCGACACCGATAATCTCACCTAACAGGTTGGTGATGTTGGTATAGTAGCTTCCCCATTGAATCGCATCGATACCGTTTCTTGGCTCCAGGCTGTTCAGTGTCAGTTTAAAATATTTACCACTGGGTTGCAATGAGACTTCAGCCACAGAACCGTTCGGATATTCCAACGTAAAACAATGAGTTGCGTCATTGAAAACGGCACTTTGCGGTGTGTAAAACACCCTTTTCTCAGAATCGTATAACGACATCAACGGAGAGGGTTTATCAGCGGGACTGAACTCGCGGGCAGGCGAAACAGTCGTATTCTTCATACTGGTAATATACCCCTTGTCATTCACACCGATACTGAAATAGTCGGTATTGAAATCCCAGGTCTTCTCTGTCGTACAACTGAAAAGAAGTAAAGAAGCAGCACATAATGAAAGGACTTTCTTATATTCTATCATAAGAGTTGTTATTAATTTGTTTTTAGTTTATAGGTTACAGACTTACCCGCCTTTACCGTCACCTTATCATTCCATCCGAGGAAGGCATTGTCGCCCAGCGGACAGGCTGCTTCTTCTGCATTCTCTGCAAAGAGGGTGACAGTTGCGTCGTAAGCGGTCGGATTCGTAATTTGCAGAACTAATTGTTTCTTGTTCTGTTTGATTATTTTCGCTTCTACATGATCAAAAACATAGAGGGAGCCGAGGTCTGTCCGAACATAAATACCCGGAATCTCCAATGCCATCATGGCACCGTTTGTTTCATTCCAGCCGGTCTTGCCACCGTCTCCGCGAGAGCCACGGCTATCGGCATCACAATAAGTAAGACGTTCTGTAATCTTTCCGTTGGGTTGTATGCCTTCTGCATGGGCATGGATTACGTCACGGAGTAATTCTGCATAAGAAACATCGCCGGTAGAACGGTATAGTTTGAACAAGGCATCTCCGGACTGCGTACAAAAACCCGGAGCGCCGTGCTTATTCTGTGTACTTGCCCAAACGGCACCGGTCAGATTGGCTCCCAGTTTTGCCAACGGAGTATCTTCCGGCAGACGGTAAGGGAAAGATACGGTCCAGGTGGCACATAGATTGGCCAGGTCGGCCGATTGTTTCAGATATTGTTCTTTCCCCGTCACTTCATAAAGTGTCATTAAAGAAGTAAGCAGAGCAACCGCCGTTTCGGAGTCTGCATTTTGAAGGATATCTCCGCAACCACCGGAGGTAAAGCCGACTAAAGCAAAATTATCGTAATAATCCGCAGCAGCTTCGCAGGCAACTTCCAGGTAAGAGGGATTCTTATAATATTCAGAAGCCAGAGCCAGTCCGGCTACTGCCATTGCTCCGCTTGTCGTATTGTATACAGCTACGTCGCCTGTTTCCACATTCAGATAATTCCCCCATGTTCCCTCTTTTTTCCAGGTATTGACAAAGGCATCTGCCAACAGACGCACATTCGTTTCCCAACCGGCATCGATAACAGAAGCTTTCCCCTGTTCCTTCAATAACATAAATTGTTTGACCATCCAGTAAAGTACATCGCCGTTTTTACGGGTCAGGCCGATTCCCGGATTGTTGACAGCCGCATCACGGTATAAGACTTTTCCGTCCGATCCGAGAACATCATAATAGTAACCGCTTTCCCCTTTCGCACGCGGCAGTCCGAAGTCGAACGTATTTTTCACTTTCCGCAAATGCTCCTCATCGCCTAAAGCCAGCATCGGATAGGTATTCATCAAACCGCCAATCCAACCGTAAGAGATCCAGTCGGCATTCTCCGGACAATAATATTCCCACTGGTCACCGACATGATAACGGTCGTCGATATTCCGTACCATCCGTGTCAGCACCTCACTCATCGGCATCAGATTACGGGGAGCTTCCCCGGCAGTATGTAGCTTACGATCTTTCATAAAGCGCGCCAGTAATTCCGGAACATCTTCACAGGGAAAAGTGATCTCGGTAACTCGTATAACGATTTTATCTCCTTTCTTCACCTGTATTCCCCGGTCAGGACTTTTACTAAAACCGATAAATTCCGGTTTACGTTCCCGTACACCCGGAGCACTGATAACAAAAGAGGCGATACTGCGATCCGGTGTTTCTTCAACGATCAGGGCATGATCCAATAGTTGCTTATTCCATTCGATACCCTGGTCGGTCAATAAAATCGTCCCGGACTTCTTCCCCCGTTCCAGCATCGTCATGGCAGGAGTCGCCGCATTGCTGACATTGACCTCCAAACGGGAGAAAGCTCCGAACTCAGGAGAAAGCTGCGGAATCGGATTGGAAGTCAACGCCAAATCCTTCCGGTTATAATCTGTCTTATCGAGCCCCGTAGCATACGAGCGGTTGACAATACGTTGCCTGTTACCGTTATAAACGGAAGAAGGGATCATCACATAGTTATCGCTTGTCCAACCATACCGGTCGAATGCCACTGCCACGCCGGCATCTTTCATATCCTGTCTGGCTGTGAAAGAAAAAGTATATAGTTTGCCACCATTAGCCATTGTCTGTTCGGTCCGTACCTCCCAGGCAGAAGACGAATTGATCTCTTTACACTGCTTTAACTCGGCTTCATTGTAAGAACATTCCAGCAAACGGATATTTTTAGTTACATCCTTCACTGCCGGTAACCAGCTTCCTTTCTCTGAAAGCTGCGGAATTTTCTTATCAGCATGAACCTTCCTCCCGGAAGGTTCTGCCAACAAATTCTGCATAAAAGCAGAGCTTACAAAAAAACTAATACATATAAAAACACACTTATTGAATTTCATTTGCTTATTTCTCCAGAATTAATGATAAAGGCTGGTAGGCCTTCAAGTTAATAGTTATTTTATTTTGCTTCACAGGAAAGGCTTTTCCCTGACGCTCTCCACGTAAATTACAATACTGGGCCGTACGATAACCACAGTCAGGTAATGTGATCACACATTCACCCGCATCCCCGGCCTGTTCCCAGACACGCAGAACGTCTCCGTCTCCGTCCGTATTGGCTCCGAAGGCTGTAACCAAAACACCTTTCTTCGACAACTGTATTCCTTCTGCCGACACAGGTAGTTCGCCACCTTTTCCTTCCCGGTAAACAGCCATAAGAGGCACACGGGTTTCTTCTGTCGGAGTAATCAGTGAAGACTCATTTTTATATTCATCGACCGACCATAGATAGACCTTCGCCGACAGGGCACCTTCCACCCACTCTGTAAAGTTTGTTCCCCACTGGGTATTGAATAGATTGACAAACACATTCGGTCTTTGAGGAATGAAGTCACCGGTAAAACGATACAACCCTGGGCGATCCAGGCTGACTGCCGGAGCATTCGGAGTATTCAATCCGAATCCTTTCCCTTTCGGGTCGACAACAGCCATCCCTGTATTCAGAAAATAATAATCATGATTAGAACGCTTTATAAAATCCGTAGCCGGATTAACGACAGCCCCCGTACGTCCTAAATGAAAAGTCGGCTGAGAGACATTGAAAGGAAATGCCAGCCATCCGCCTTCCGGCTGCATATCGGCCCGCTTACCCTGCATACCCCAACAGATTTCCAGGTAAGGAGAATCTTCATAAAGCGTATAGGTCAAAGTATAATCTTCACCACGACCGGTACGGCAGAAGGCTGTGGCTTCCACCGAGTGTGCAGTTTGATTATAAACAATCCGTAAAGCTTTACCTTTAACCATTTCATACTTTAAAGCCGGATCGACCGGACGTCCCATCTCCTGATCTGCCCAACCGTGATGACCCGGTTTAACGTATGCCTTGTTATATCGTTCGATCTCTTCATTACCAAACTTCTCATGAATAAACTCACCAAAGCTGTATTCATTGCCGGTATCGACCATCTCCTGCTGCCGTTTCTTATCCCAAACAGACAACAGAGCACCGTTTTCCGATGAAATAACGACTTTGAAATAGGGATTCTCAATCACATTTTCCGCCTGATCGACACGAATGGCATGAGCCTTTTCCGAAACAGGCTCGGTTATCACCGAATATGTTTTATATCCCAAAGTAGGTACATCATGAGCAGTAAATGAAAGATAGTTACCCTCATTATAAGCAGGAATGACCTTGCCGGTCTGTTCGTCTTTCAATCCATAAACAGTAAATTTCTTCTGATACACATCCATAAACAAAGAAACGACACCCGAACGTTTCCAGGGTAACGGGTTATATACCACCACCTTCTGCCCATCACCTTCTACGGCATTGGCCAGATTACGCATGTCTTTACGTAAAGAGGGGATAAGATATTGTTTCGACCGATGTACACGGTTAGCCTTTTCATTCCATGATTCTTCAATAAAATCATAAGCGCCTTTTGCACGATCTATTACAAACGGATCGCCATATTTCCAGAAAGCCTGGTGACCGTGACTGATTGCCAGGCCGAAAGTATGTTCGTCAAATAATACCGACTGTTCGATAGCCTTGTCGACATACGGTTTCACAGGTTCCGCTTTCACGTTCCAGCCTTTCAGCAATGTGTTCAAGGTCTCTTCATTATAGATCAGACGCTGCATCGATTTATTGATCTTCACCTCCTTGGGCATTGACATATAACCATGAATCCAGGTGTCGGGCATATCTCCGCGTACCACAGGAATAGATGGATTTTCTTTCATCAATGTATCGTAAAAATCTTCCAGTTGTCCTATCCTGACCCTAGCTCCCGGTACTTTCTTACGGGCTTCTTCCAATACAGCCGCCACCTCTTCCGGTTTCGGAGCTCCGGTATTTTCATGTGTATGGATCATGGCTAACCATGTTTTATGTTTCCACCCTTCAGGCGGCAAAACACCTGATCCATAATATTCAGCCCAGTTAAATGTCAGTAACCGGGAGCCGTCAGGACCTTCCCACCAAAATAATGTCGGAAGTTCCGGAGAAACTGACCCCGGATTACATCCGATATGTAAAATCTTTACTCCAGCCTGTGTCAGCAGCGTCGGTAAAACCCAGGAATGACTGGGAACGTCAGTCAGTTTAGCACCTCTTGTCAGCGGATGTCCATACGTCCGGTTGATCTGAGAAGAATAGGACATTCCGCGAACCAACGTTTCCAGGTCGCTCGACTCCGTTTCATAAGTAAAAGGAAGAGCATGTACTCTGAAACGTCCATCTTTCAGGGCTGTCTCAATACCCGGCTTCCGGTCTGCCGATACATTGTCCAGTATATATTTCATAGGCCATCCGGGAAGTGTCCACACAAACTGTTGTTCCTGTGGCAACTTACTCGTTACATCCACCGAATGCAAAGTTTCATCCATCATGGAAGTGGCATATTTCTGCAATATAGATTCCGACCAGTCTGTATATCCAATATCAAAATGCATTTTAAATACAATTATGATATCTTCTACCGATGTCTTTTCAGAACCTTTATCAACATCTATCGCAGCTATTTGTGCGTTCGACCGGGATATAAATAGTACCAGTACGATAAAAAGCAAAATTCGTTTCATATAAGTGTAAGTATAATGTGATGCAAAAATAGGAGGAATAGCATATAATCGATTTATACTTTCCTTTTATTAAGTTATACAATCTTACGTATTGTACCAAATACAATTAGTACTTAGTAGCTGAGCCTATTTTTATGTCGACTATTGCTTTCTCCAACCCCTCTGATGTTATAGTCAAACGAAGCGGACGGACTCCATTCCGTTTCGCTTTGATTATCGCTAAAAACAGGCCGTTAAAGGCAGGACGAACCGGTTCTGAGAAAGTGATCAGACAGGTCGGATCCCCATTATCGGTTGCCACGATCTCTCCGTCTCCCTCCAATGTGCATGAAATCATATTTTCGGCAGTCGGTACGGCATTTCCGTCTTTGTCTTCAAACGAAACTTTTACGAAAACCAAATCCTCTCCATCCGCCTTGATTACGGTCTTATCCGGTTCGGCTTTCAAGCGAATAGCATCACCGGTTGTCTTCACCGAAGCCTCTGCCCATTTTCGATTTTGCTTATAGGCAACAGCTATCAATTCGCCCGGCTGATAGACCACACTGTCCCAACGGAAGCGATATTCATAAGGTTGTTTCACTTTCTTTCCTAACGATTCACCATTTAAGAACAACTCCACCTCATCACCAGAGCTGTAAACAAATACAGGTGTTACCAGCCCAATCCTGTCCGGAAAATTCCAGTGCGGAAGAATATGTACCATCGGCGTATCCGGCATCCAGCGGGATTTATATAAATAATAGCGATCTTTAGGAAAGCCCGCCAGATCGACAATTCCGAAATAACTGCTGCGGGAGGTCGGACGGTTACGTTCTATCTTTTCCAGTTCTTCACGCTGTGCAGCCAGTTCTTCTTCACTCATAGCTGCCGAATGGTTCAATAAAACACTGGCATCACTGTTGAAAGGAGTCGGCTCACCTAAATAATCGAAGCCGGTCCATACAAATTCTCCACAAATACCAGGATACTTATCCAATGCGGCAAACTCCCAATCAGGCAGTCCGCCCCATCCCGGTTCCGTTAAATCGTATGAGGAAACATGATACTGACGAGGGAAGTATTCACCTCTCGAACTCATTGTTGAACTCGACTCACTAGAGTAACCGGACAAGTGTTCATGTCCCTTCTTATTTAGAAACTCTCCATAAAAATCAGGACCTCCATATACACCGGCTGCATAATTCATACCATGCACATCAACTTGCAATTCCGTACCGTTCATAGCCGACTTACTCGGATAAGAAGCCCCGAACGTAGCCGGGCGGGTACGGTCAAAGCAATGTACAACTTCTGTCAAATGCCGGACGATTCCCCTTTCCGGTTCATATTGTTCCGGCAACTCATTCCCCGTACTCCACATAATAACGGAAGGGTGATTACGGTCACGACACACCAACATCTCGATGTCTTTCTCATGCCATTCATCATATAAGACGCTGTAATCGTTTTCTTTTTTACCGATCGTCCAACTATCAAACAACTCATCCATCACAACGAAACCCATTTTGTCGGCAAGCATCAACAGTTCCGGTGCAGGCGGATTATGGGATGTTCGAAGCGCATTACAACCGAAGCTCTTCAAAATACGCAACTGACGTTCCAAAGCCACCACATTCATCGCCGCTCCTAAAGCACCCAGGTCATGGTGATTGCATGTTCCATTGATCTGCACCCGTTTTCCGTTCAACAAGAAACCATTGTCATGTGTAAATTCGATCGTGCGGATACCAAACGGGGCATCATAAACATCTACCTGCTTGCGTTTATTATACACCGTAACCCGAGCCAGATAACGGTTCGTTTCTTCGATACTCCACAACTTGGGTGATGCTATGCAAAGCTCCACACTGTCTATCCCAGTCTTTCCGGAAAGCAATGTCAATGGGCATTTGTCGGATTCGGCGACTAATTTACCAGGACGATCGGCCTCGTCCAATTCATAAATATCTACTTTATAGGCTCCTTTCGTATTATCAGAAAGTGTGTTCTGTATCTCCACAGCCACTTTAGCGACAGCCTGTTCGGGAGTAACCTGAGGTGTTGTCACAAAAACACCCCAATGAGCTATATGCACCGGTTCCGTTTTGACCAGTCGCACATGCCGATAGATTCCTGCTCCCGGATACCAACGCGATCCAAACTTTTCGGTGTTTAACCTCACAGCCACCACATTCTCTTTTCCATAAAGAAGATAAGGAGTCAGATCAACCCGGAAAGAACTGTAACCGAAAGGACGTTCACCGACTTTCTTTCCGTTCAGCCAAACCTCGGCATTTGCCATGGCTCCGTCGAAGTCCAGATAAAACTGTTTCTGCTTATCTTTCACCGACACTTCGAAATGTTTACGATACCAACCGATCCCTTGCCAGGGGAGCTTACCGGTATATCCATCCAAATCTTTACGAAACGGACCTTCAATCGCCCAATCATGAGGGACATCCAACAATCGCCAACCCGAATCATCGAACGAGCTGGCTTCGGGAGAAGCCGGTTCCGGACAACGAGAGCCATCAGCCTGTAAGCCAAACCGAGCAAACCGCCAGTCTCTGTCAAAATTCAATTCTTCCCGCTGTCCCCATGCAAACAGCCCGATACAGATAATCCATATACTAATTAAAACAAACTTTCTCATAACGATTTTACCAAGCTATCTCTTATTCGATATTCGATTATCTTTTCTCAAAAACAAACCATTCCAGGTTCAATAAATTTTCCTCGGAGGTCTCCGCTCCAACCGCCTTAAAGACCAATACCAGTGCATGTTTTCCTGTGACCGGTTTGATTTTCGTTTCATGAATAGCATACGCCGTTTCACCCTGCATCGGAGCTATCTCGCAGGTCCCGATCAACTCACCATCCGGACTATCCAGGCGAATTTCGATCTTAGCCGCTTTGTTTTTATCCCAGGTCTTACAAATGAAATGGTTGACATCCGAACCGGTAAAGTCATAATATTTCCAATACGCATGATCGCCATCACGAATAGCTGCCAGATATTCGACCGGAATATCATTCGCCGGACGACGTACGGATACCATCACATTACCTGACATCAGACAAGCTCTGGCAGCATCCATCCGGTATAAAGGAGAGATAGGTCCGCCAATCCCCTGCGTAGTCATTTCTACTTTTGGGATCGTTCCGTCCGGATTAAAAGTAATTGGCTCCAGGCAAGCCTTTCGCATGGTCGCACTAGCATGAGTGGGACGATGATAAGCAATGTACCACTGACCGTTGATTTCGGTAATACAACCATGGTTATTCACCAAATTCCGACCACTGCCCCAATTATCGATAATAACCCCTCTATACGTATAAGGGCCTAACGGCGATGTCGATGTCGCATAATCCAACGTTGCACAATTGGATTCTCCATGCTGCGAATGGCTTCCATACACAAAATAATAGATACCATTCCTTTTCCGGACAGAACTGCCCTCGTTGAAGAAATGAGTTTCATACGTCAGCAAGCTATCGTGCACGGCACCTTCGATCGAGAGCATATCTTTACTCAATTTCGCTCCTTTGGTATATCCTTGTCCCCAATAGAGATAGGCCTGCCCATCATCATCAATGAATACGGAGGGATCGATACCTTTTGCACCTTCCATCACTTTTCCATTTTTAAACGGACCGTAAGGAGAAGAAGATACAGCGACACCTTCATCGTCACCACCTCCTGCCAAACAATAGTAGAGATAATATTTCCCGTCATGATAGATACAATCCGGAGCGTATAAGATCCTGTCGGTATAATCCACTTGTTTACCCGGTCCGTCAGTAGCAAAAGAAAATTGTTCCACATTCCAGTTCACCAGATCGGAGGAAGAAAGCACGTTATAGGAACGCGAACACCAGGCGTTGCCCGGTTCATCACGCGATCCGTAGACATAGATACGTCCATCGGGCATCTGTCTTACTTCCGGATCAGCGATATATACTCCCGGAGGTGCGATAGGATTAAGCATTCGGTTGGTTGAAACAGGGGCGGCATTACCATCCGCTACCTGTTTTGTGTCAAACTGACAACTGGCAAGCAGTCCTGCCATAAGCAGGCTGCCCGCCAGGGATAAATGAATTTTATATGACATTGATTGTTATTTTAAGTTAGGCCACACTTTTATACGTTTGGAAGAAGGCAAACTTTCTACCGGTCCCACAACCGGAGACGCAGAACGCTTATTACCCAAATAGTCTTTCTCCAAGCAGAAAGGAGTACCGTCAAAGTTCTCAAATGGGAATCCGGTCAACTGAGTAATACCAAGGCGGTCGGCATCAATTCCTTTTCCTTTGAAAGGGGATAGTTCCTGCAGATTAATGTCACTAACGAGATACACTTCTCCATCTGCCGTTTCTTCCACTTTTAGCTTCGGATCGACTGTATTTTCTACCCAATCCTGCGTTTTATTTGTCATAGGCAGAGCTCCGTTAAGGAACAGATTGTTCTCTGCATAGATCGGACGTTGAGAGACATCGAACACGACCATTCCATATTTCAACTCACTGTTATCTCCACCGATAAAGAGATTGTTATAGAAGCGATGGTCGCCTTCAGTGATGGTCCGGATACCTTTCACCTCAGTTGAATGATTCAAGTGATACGGAGTGTAGCGTTGATCGTCCAAACGGTTGATATCTCCTGAGAAAATATTATGCAAGTACGCGCCTCCATCAGTATTTTCCTGTATTGTGCGTGGCGATAAAGAAATGTTATTGTCTACTATGTAAGGACCGTGAGACACTTCAAAGAACAAATCCTGTGCCAAATTATCATATAGCAAATTGGATGATACCCGGGCTCCCTGAGCCATCCAGTCCAACCAAATCCCATAATTACCAGATTTATGAATCCGATTGTGGTGAATATATGTATCTATCGCACCATGTAATTTAATGCCGGCCATCTCCGCACCACTAAATTGCTGCTTCACTAAGATATTATAAATATGATTTCCATAGATTTCACTGAACGCAGCTCCCATACTACCACAAATACCGGTCTGTTCGCAATCGGAAATAATATTATTCCGAACGATATGTGAGCCGACATTATCCTTGCTCCAACCACGACGTAGCGTATTAAATATGACTTCGATATAATGCAATGTGCCATCCAAACGTGGATCGTTGCACTCCAGGTTATGCCCACTGGCACGTTCTTTTCCTAAGGTAATACCGTTGCTACGGGAGTTTTTGATGATATTGTCTTCAATAATCCAACCTTTACTCCAATGCGGAGCGACCATACCGACCTGTTCAGCCGTCGGAGCAGCCCATTGCGTAGCTGCCTGGCTGATATGGAAGCCACGAATTGTGATGTAATTCAGTCCTTCACGAGTCGGATAGAAGCAGGTAGGGCGAACTGAAACCTCTACTATCTCCTTATTCGGATCAACGTTTCCAAAGTTTGCATAAATAGTTGTATTGTTAGCGTCCACCTCTGCAAACCAAACATTCGTACATCCTTGCGGATCACGGATTGTCCGCAGTGTATCCGGCGTAAACACCTTATCTAAACTAAATTCTTCATACAGTGAAACATCGTTCAGATAAACATCTCCCGTATGATGAACCCGCTCAGACCAGAGCCAGTCGCCATACAGACGGTCGTTGAACGGATTATAATTTCCAAAGAATGTATTCGGCAAAACAACCTTCCATACGCCTTTGCCTTTCTTCTCTTTTTTCCAGCCCGTTACTAATTCCGAGCCCTTAATTTCTGCTTTTTCACCATCGGCTACCCGATACAGGATACGTTTCCCTTCCCGTTCCCCGCCACTCAGCGGATTCACCCATTCACGATAAGTTCCGTTATGAACCGTAACCGTATCTCCCGGCAAAGCCTTCTGGGCAGCCCAGTTAATTGTTTTGAAAGGGGATGAAACATCACCGTTATTGGCATCACTTCCTTTTACCGACACATGATATTCTTTGGCTGATAACATATTTCCGCACAGACAGAACATCGAGATGAAGCATAGTATCTTTTTCATGGTTTAAATATTAATAAGTATCACATCTTTTTGATGTCGCAAATATAAAGGCAGCTATTCCCTTTTAAAATAGCAAATAGCTGCCTATTTAGTGGATTATTATTGCTTATTGTTACTACATAAATCAAATAACCGGAATCTCTCCCTTCATTTCAAAAAGAAGCTCGCCCCCCTGTAAGACTTCCTCAAACGTAATATACGTCCGGTCCAGAAGCTGACCGTTCAAGAAGACCTTGTCTACATAAATATTCTTTTCCGACAAGTTGTTAGCTTTGATAACAAAGTTTTTTCCCGAAGAGAGTTTGATTGTTGCCTTCTGAAACAAAGGGGCACCCAGTTCATATTGTCCGGAAGCCGGATTCATCGGATAGAAACCTAACGAACTGAAGACATACCAGGCACTCATCTGTCCGGTATCTTCATTACCGCAAATACCTGCCGGGGTATTATTATAGAGAGTAGTCAATACCTGATTGACATACTTCTGCGTCTTGTCCGGACGGCCTACCCGGTTATACATATAAACGGTATGATGCCCCGGTTCATTGCCATGTGCATATTGCCCGATCAGTCCGGTAATATCACCGGAGACATTCTCTCCGCGCAATTCGGAAGACATGCCGAAAAGCGTATCCAGTCGCGCCTCCAATGCCTCCTTGCCTCCCAACAAGCCAGCCAGCCCTTCCACATCATGCGGCACAAAGAAAGTCCATTGCCAACCATTGCCCTCACAATAATCATCCTTGCGATGAGAAGAAGCCAACGGATCGAAAGGTGTACGCCAGCAGCCATCCTTCAACCGTCCCCGCGCCAGCAAGGTGGTCGGGTCAATCACATTCCGATAATTGAGCGATCGGTTCGAAAAGTAAGCGGCTTCCTTTTGTGCACCGGTTGCTTCGGCAAAACGGGCCAGTGCATAATCATCGAACGCATACTCCAACGTACGCGCCACCGACTCCATCTCCATATCGCAGGGAACATATCCGTATTTTTTATAATTCTCCAATCCGACAAAATAGCCCATGGAATAGCCGCACGTATCTTTCATAGCCGATGCTACCATAGCTTCCAACGCCAGCCGGGTATCGAAACTGCGGATGCCATTCAGATAGGCGTTCGCTATCACCGGCAACGAATGAATACCTGTCATCTGATAATTCTCAATGCCCCACAACGTCCATATCGGCAACTGTCCGGCCTGTTTGTAATGCTCCAGCAACGTCTTTATATAATCATTTGCCACTTCCGGATTTAACATTGCCAATAAAGGACAAGCCGCCCGGAACGTATCCCAAAAACCGACCACACCTCCGTAATAATCAAAACCATCGGTTTGATGAACCTGCCAGTCCGGCCCTCTGAAACGATTGTCTACGTCCGACAACAGGAACGGATACAGCATGACATTATGCAAAGAAGTATAGAAAAGTTCCTTCTTCTTCGGGTCGTCAGTCTCTATCTCTATTTGTCCTAACGTACGGCTCCAAGCATCGAAAGCCGATTTCCTGATATCCTCGAATGTCTTTCCTTTCGTTTCCGACAACAAATTAGCGGCTGCCCCTTCCATGCTCACCGAAGAGAGTGCCGTTCTGACTTCCAGTTCCCCCTGTTCATCTTCAAAGGTTAGTAGCGCCTTGACATTGCGTCCCTCGGCAGAGATGGTCTCCTCGACGCGTCGGTCGTCAACATACAAGGCACACGTTTTGATGGGTGAAGAAAAGGTAGAATAGAAATAGACCTGTTGCTTCGGTGTCCAGCCATTTGAAAAGCGATAGCCGCGAATCGTGTACGGGTCGACCTTCTCAAACGCAGAGGCATACACCGTATCCACATCGTGCTCGGCTTGTATGGTACAAGCACTTTCAGAACCATACTTTAAATCGACAATTACCGGCATTTCCCCCTGGGATGCATACTTGTAGCGTTGTATCCCACATCGGCGGGAAGCGGTCAACTCTACCGTCAATTGCTTATCATACAAATTGACTGAATAATAGCCTGGTTCCGCCTTTTCCTCCTGATGTGACAAAGCCGCCTGGTATTGTTTAGAGTACAATTCATCCTCGCCTGTCGGCTGATTCAAGGGTAACGGCATAAACAAGATATCCAGGAAATCTGCACATCCGCCTCCGCTTTTATGCAGATGACTGAATCCTAAAACAGTCGGATCGTCATAATGATAGCCTGCACCATAAGGACGCGTATCCGCACCAATCTGCATCATGCCGAACGGTACGGAGGCGACAGGAGACACCCTGCCCTCCCAAGCCGTACCAATCCATTTATTTACATAACGGTTATTCGAATCGGCAACCTCTGTGCATCCTGTAGTCAATAGTCCGCAAACGCATCCGCCAATCAGTAACCATAACAACTTTTTCATATCTATCTCCCTATTTCATTCAATCAACCTATACTTTATTCTTCTATCAGGAACCAGGACACACCCTGTGCCTTTATCGAAACCGGCAGCAGTAATTCACCTTCCCGGTTCAAAGAGAAGTTCTGTTTGCTTCCGTCTGAAGAGGTGACCGTAGCCTTGCCCTTCAAGCCCGTATAATACAGAGGCAGACGCATCTCTTTTGTGATATCCCTGTCAGTCGGATTAAACACAACCACCATGCCTTTATGACGGATGAAAGGATTCACATGCATCATGCAATCCAAGTCGCGGCCGGTCGGGCGGCTGACGTGGATAATATCAGAAGTCAATATGTCACGATATTTCTTAAACCAGTTGATGCAACGAGACACCATCTGCTTCGTCTCCGGCGTATCATACAAGCGATTTCCACGAATAGTCAGATGGCAACCGCTTCCCAGGAACTGCATCAACTGCGCTTCATAGCGATCCAAATTGTCGCAAAGAGGCTCCAGGCCTACGCGCGGATCATTCGTATAGAAGCCGACCAGCTGTAAGGTCATCCATCCCATAGTCGGAATCTTATGCCAAGTTCCGTCATAGATATACTGGCGTCCTAACAAGAGCTGCTGTTGCGGAGTCAGGTTGGCACTGGCTTCACGGTATCCCATTCCGGTAGAGTTTTGTCCGTTGAGGAAATACCAGTCGGGAATAGGGATATACATGCCCCGGCGTTGCAGTTCATGAATGACCTCCACCTGCGTTTTCCATTGCTGCCACTGCGAATCTTCCAACCGCGTATGGTGTGGATGAACGGTTGAAGCACACGGATCGCCGTGGTACGGTCCATCCATATTATATGTCATAAATCCGGTCTTATCGAAGAACTCCCACATTTTCGAATAGTATGTATCTTTCCACTCGCTGGCAATGCAGACGCTCTGCCCGAAAAGGCTACCCGGTTTTCCTGTTTCCGGATGAACGCAATCCACCTCGGCACCTCGCCCGCGAGAGGCAACCTGCAACTCGTAGCCACCCATCACGATACCACGCTCTTTGGCGTATGTCGCCACTCGACGCCACAACTGCACATAAGCCGAATCCAGGTTGTCATGACTAACACCCGGCCAGGCTTGAATATCCAGTTGTTCAAGCCCCAGTTCGGCAGCCTGGTCGATCAGTGCTTTCAGCTTCGTTTCATCATGCGAAGTAATTCCGGCAGAAATCAGAGACTCAGTTGTCTGCGGAGCCAGCTTCTTATACATCCGGCGATGTCCGAGCGACTGGCGTTCGCGGTCGTCGCTATCTTGTAACAATTCGAAGGTGATATATGATTTAAAGGGAAGCTCTTTGCTCACTCTCGTATAAGGCCCCATCGGCAATTTGCTCAATAATAAGTTATGATGCGGGAAACCGAGGAACTTATCTTCTGCCTGATTATGACTGGCCCAGGTATTATAGTCTTTGTCGACTGTCCATTTGGTAGTGGAGCTGCCCACGTGATAAGGTTTGGGAGTACCGGCGTAATGCATCAACGCACTACCCTCTATATCCGCATTCACCAACGCAAAGGAGAAATCACTCTCCACATGAAGACGCTTCACCTGATCCTGGTTGACAGCCAGCACTTCACACTCCATCTCATTCAGCAACACTTCCTTTTCTCCTTCATTAATCACCTCAATCCACTTAGCAATCACAGGCAAGCCCTGATAGATTTCATAGTTGACCTTCACCTGTATGTCTTTCACATCCACCATACTTTCGGTCGGTACGAAGGTCATCTCCATGCGCAAACCCTTGGCAGGCCAGTCTGCCGGAACGGCATTATATTTCGGAATCCACGGATAACGCATCAGCGGAAGGCCGGTTTCCACTTTCTCCAGCGTAAACGCCAAGTCGGAAGCCTCCATTTCCGTATACCAACTATCCAATAGATAAGACAATTCCGGCTGCCCTTTTAATCCGCCGACTTCATACCACACGCTGTCAATGCAAACACGTGCTTCCGGCTTCACCGCCCGTAAAAACTCAGCCTCATTCGAATGATTCTTATATCCTACGCAGGCAATATTCTCACCGACATAAAAGGTACGGGAAACTAACCCGTTATTCAACTGTAAATTGGATGTCAACCCATCTTCCGATTTCTGTACATACAAACAGGCCGGTTCTTCTACCTGACTGATTAGCCAGTCTTTTTCCTGACGAACATCGGAGAACTCTGTAACAATCTTCTTGCCCGCACTCGCCTGTTCCAGTTGTTGCACCAAGGAACGGCGTTCGGCCAAGCGTTGTTTGCTTGTCTCTTTTATCTTTTTATAATCCAGCAGGAAATCAGATTCGGGATTGAACTTTCCGGCGGCGAACGTGCTGTATCTCACTTCATATATTTCACCGTAAAAGGCCTCTTTTCCCTCTTCCGAAACGGCAATGGAGAAATGAGGAGCCACGGCCTTGGTAGGCTTGAATGTCCCGGTCTTTTTCCCGTTCATCCAGACAGAGCCCTTTCCATCTTCCACCACCATAGCGAGATGCGTCCAGGCGTTATTGGACACTTCGCCGATTTCAGCACGTCCCGTACCGCCGGAAATTAGATACCAATGACCTTTCTGATGCGTAAATACATATCCATCCTTGGTTGTACCATTGGATAACAAGACCTGTTCCTGCCCTTCGCCTTGTGTATGCTGGCGAGGCTTTACCCATATTTCCAATACCTGATTGTCGGCCGGAGAACCAATGGCTTCTGCCTGTTTATATCCGTCACCATTGCCATTAAATAAGATTCCGCCTTCTCCCTTCATTTTCTTGTCGCCGGGCGCATCGGCATAGAAGACGGGGCGACCAACGGCCATCAATTCGCCTTTTCCAGCCAACGGCGTTAACTTTTCCGGGGCCACGGCATAGGTTACATTACCGGATTTTCCAAAGTTGTAATGCACGATGGGGGTTACTTTCGCTTCAGCCAACAAAGACAGGGCCATCAACACTGCCGCCATCGTCATTCTTTTCAAATTCATAGACTTTTATATTTTTCAGATTAGACTTAAATCAATTATTACTACAACTTATTTATATAATAAGACACTTATTGTCCTGAAAACATTTAGACAAAAGAGTTAAAAAACACAAATAAGATAAATTTCCATACTACTTTTGTCAAAATATCTTTTTGTCATTCTACCCTCTATTTCTTTGTCCTCTACGTATCTATCATCGAACACGGACTAAAATAGGCTACTGTTGAAAGGTTAAGGATTATCATTTCGACTGTTTTAATAAACTACTAATAGTCATTTCGACATCCGAAACAGAAAGTCCTGGCTACCAATTAAAAAAAGTAACCAAGATACAGATCTTTCAATAACAAAATGTCAGTTGTAAAAGCATTGTATAAAAAAGGCTTTTAGAAGAAAAAAAGATGATTTTTCCTCTTCTAAAAGCCCTTTTTAATCATTGTACTCCGGAAAAAGAATTTTCCTCGGAGACATTCGCGATCAGCTGGGAGCTAATTTCAATTATCTGGGACTTCAACACCAACCAACTGGGACTTCGTCGCAATTATCTCCGAGATAATCTCAATCAGCTGGGACTTTATCCGTATTATCTGGCAAGTTTACTTCACTAAACAACTTATCAGAGTGGTATAGCCCCAAATTGCTGTTATTAAAAGAAGCTATAAAGTAACTTTTATCCAATAAACAACACTGATTGGAAACAAATTGGACATTTGTCATCAAAATAAAAAAATGAAATTAATAATCATTATCACAGGAAACCTTACCCCTTATTGCTACACAAATCAAAAGAACGAACTTTCTTGCCATTCTCCATTTGGTAAAGTGTCCAGCCACTATTGTCTGCCTTAACCTCCAAACGCCAGCTGAGTGCCGGGTTTTGCAACATCTTTTTAATGTAAGTAGGGAAAGCGTCGGCACGACGAGCTTCCTCCCAAGTACGGATAACGTTAAAGATGGCATACTTTTGCGGACAACTTTCCACGTCTTTCTGACCGATCTTGAATGCGTATGTACAACCATAACCGACAGCCGTAGCCTCGATATGTTCAAAGTCCTCAACAGTTGACTTCTCTGTGATTGGGAAATTACCTCCAAATGACGACGGAAAGAAATTGGCATAAGTAACATCACGCAGGTCTTTACCCTGACTGGTTGTACTACCCCAAACACGTTTATCCACATCGTAGATGTTCAGACCGCCACCCACATTCCAAATACTTTGATAATGCCAGGAACCTTCCGACAAAGTTGCTCCCGTAAAACGTATATCCGGCAAACCATACTCTTTTGCCTGCGCAAACATTTCACGGAAAAAACGCTTCACACCATACGAACCAAAACCGGTATGGAAATAAAATTCTTGTCCATCATAATCGAACATCCCCAATCCACTATTCTTACATATATCGGCATAGTGTTTGGCTATTTCGTCCTGCAATTCCAGGTTCGGAATCAATCCTGCGTATGCTCCCCCCACAGCCGGTTGAAGTTTATCCACAGCATCACCTTTGCCATGAGTCGCAGCCTTGGTTCCCCAATAACCGCGTGTAACATTCATCAAACGATACGGTTTCTCTTTGGTAACTCCCAAATAGTGAATCAACTCCTTACCGATCTTCACCATATTCAATTCCGGACTATGCCCTTCCCAGCAAGCTATTTCTTCCAAATGGGTAGGATCATCGATATAAACCAGCGTGTCCGTTTCGTTCAAGTCTTCCGTCAAGAAACGACGATGCAAAATACAGATACTGTCCGAAGGAACCGGGCTACAATCCTTCGTGCCGGGTGCCATTGAATTAGATATGGAGGTACGCCCCAAAATCAAGCCATCCTTAGCCAAAAGATCGGCATATTCACGGGTTGACAAATCCTTATCCGTAAAATGATAACGTTTATTTTCATGGTTCGGACCGTCGATGAAACCACCATTTCCCCTGTCAGCATGCAAGAAAGGCTGGTCATAGGTATGAATCACTTTCAATCCCATCTGTTTGGCATACGAAGCCACACTATCCATCAAACCACCGTAGGTACATATATCCGGCATGAAGTTGGTCGGATCTTTTACCCACTTCCCTTGGAAGGTAGGATAAGGCAGCCCTTCATTCAATACGATGTCCTGAATGACTTCCATCAAAGCCGTGCTGTCGGGGCTCCCCCACAAAGCGATGGACGAGCCGATGAAATCCACTCCGGGAACATCCTGGCGCATCATGTGGTTAGGTTCGTTATTTTGGAAGATAGGATTACCCTCCGGAGAATAGATCATCTTGCCTTTTCTGCGGTCACGCGAATGATACCGGATATTGATTCGACCGTTACAATCAACAAAAGCCGTTGTTCCATATAAAATACGGAAATACGGTTCTTTCCGGTTATAAAAAGCCACATCATTGATGCCGTCACCACCCATCGTAAACTGTTGTCCCTCATGTAAAGTAAGCGGCAGGGGATGATTCACAGGATCAGGCGTATGAGCGATATAACCCGAAGGTCCCGTTTCAGAAGTAAAACGTGACTCTCCACCAATAGTATTATCGTCCAATGCCAATGCGCCAATGGCATAACCTACTGCCACCGACGTATCACGTGCCACTCCAATCATTTCACCTAATAAATTGGTGATATTCGTATAGTAATTTCCCCATTGTATACCGTCAACACCATTGCGAGGCTCCAAACTCTCCAACTTCAGTTTGAAGTATTTTGTCTTCTCATCCAGGCTAACCGTAGCCACAGAGCCATTCTCATATTCCAACCGATACTTGCCTCCGCTATAACTTGCCTTTTGCGGATAATAATAACGTTTCAAGTCTTCATCATAAAGAGACAACAGGGGCGACGGCTGGTCTGCCGGACTGAAATTACGACTTTCACGTGTCAAATTCCACATACCGGTAATATACCCTCGGTTATCTATATCGATGCCAAAACGATCTGTTTTGAACGAACGGGATCCACCCGCTCCGCAAGCTGACAACAATACCGCCATTGCTGCCAATGATACTAAATTCTTCTTCATTATTATTGTTTTAATTCATAAATTACCCACAGAGAACTATCCTCACTTTTTTACGCGATACTCTATCGTCTTACCCGCCTTCACCTTTATCTTCTTCCAATTTACAAAAGCAACGCTCGGTAAAGGCTTTGCTGCTTCGGCTTCACTCTCGCTCAAGACGGATATTTCAGCATCGAAAGGAGTTGTGTTGGTGATTGATAACAGCATCTCGCGACCGTTTCTCTTGATAAGCTTGACATCCACATGGTCGAATGCATAAAAGAGATTCTTTTCCGGACGAATATAGATACCGGGCAACTCCAATGCCATCAGACAGCCGTTCAACTCGTTCCAGCCATTGCCACCTTCACCACCCAGACCACGGGTGCCGCGCAACTCGGCATCACAATAGGTCAAGCGTTCGCTGATAAAGCCATTCGAACGGATTCCCTCTACATAAGCATGCCAAATATCGTGTAACAGTTCGGCATAGGTGAACTCGCCCGTTTCCCTGAAGATACGGAACAAGGCATCCGCTGAAGAAGTACAGAAACCGGGAGCTCCGTGCTTGTTTTGCGTGCTTGCCCATACGGCACCGGTCATGGGAGTTTTCAGTTGTCCCAACTCCGTATCTTCCGGTAAAACATAATCGAAAGAGACCGTCCAAGTGGCGCATAAATGAGCGGCATCACGTGCCCTTGCCAACCAAAGCGGTTTGCGAGTCAACTCATAAAGCAGGTTACAAGAGGTCAGAAAGGCTACCGCCGTTTCCGAATCAGCATTTTGAAGGATGTCGGCACAACCGCCGGAGGTAAAGCCAACCAACGAGAAGTTTTTATAATAGGCATCCCCGATCTGTTCAGCAACAGTCAGATACTCCGGTTTGTCGTAATATTGCGAAGCCAATGCCAGACCGGCCACGGCCATGGCACCACTGGTCGAATTGTAGACTTCGATGTCGCCGGTTTCTACATTCACATAGTTACCCAACTCACCATATTTGTTCCAGGTGTTCACAAAAGCGTCTGCCAGGTGCATAATGCTTGCTTCCCATTCCGGGTTGATGGCCTTCGGACGGTTTTGCGCCTTCAATAACATGAACTGCTTCACCATCCAATACAACACATCGGCTGTTTTGCGTGTCAAGTTGATTTCCGGCGTATCCTTGCAACCATCACGTCCGAATACTTTCCCGTCCGACCCCAGTGTTCCGTAGAAATAACCGCTTTTCCCCTGAGCACGGGGCAAGGCAAAATCGAATGTGTTTTTCACTCTTCGCAAATGTTCCGAATCGCCCAACGCCAACATCGGATAGGTATTCATCAAACCACCGATCCATCCAAAAGAGATCCAGTCGGCATTCTCTGGACAATAATATTCCCAATTGTCGCACACCAGATAACGGCGGTCGATATTGAACGTCATCAGACGCATGATCTCACTGGCGGGCTTCAGATTACGCGGATGATTTTCGCCCGTCTGCAATTTGCGCACCTGCTGGAAACGCTCCAACGCCATCGGCACGGAGGGGGCATCGAAGGCAAACAGGCGAATACGCACTTTTACCTCTTCCCCTTTCCGGAACGAAAGTCCCCGATCCGGACTCTGGCTGAAGCCGATAAACTCCGGCTTCTTTTCACGTACGCCCGGGGCACTGACTACCAACGAAGCAGTAGAACGATCCGGACTTTCTTCAATAATCAAGGCGTGATCATAGATTTGTCCCTGTTGCTCTATGCCTTGGTCGGTCAGCAGGACATATCCTTTCTGCTGCGCACGTTCCAGCCAGACAATGGCCGGAGAGGCGGCATTATTGACCAATACTTCCAATTTGGAAGGTGCACCGAACTCCGGAGACAGCTGAGGGATCGGGTTAGAAGTCAAAGCCAGGTCGGCCTTCCGGTAGTCCGTCTTGTCGAGGCCGGTAGCATACGGGCGGTTTACGATGCGCTGCCGGTTGCCGTTGTACACACAAGCCGGAATCATGACGTAATTGTCGCTACTCCAGTTGTAACGGTCGAAGGCAACAGCCACACCGGCTGATTGCAAGGCGCGTTTCGCCTTGAATGTGTATTCATAGACATATTGTGTGCCGTAAGGTGTGATATGTCCTTCGGAATCTCCTGCCACACTCACTTCCCAATTCGGAGAAACGGAGGTGATTTCCTCGCATTGTTGCAACAATGCCTTATCATACGTACACTCCAACAGGCGGATTGCGTTTCGAGTATTTGACTTGTCCGGTAACCACGATGTCCGGTTTTCCGCTCCTGCATGAAAGATTATCATTGCGCTAATGGCAACTAATACAATGTTTTTCATCACTGTTTTTTTATTCAATAGTTTTTAGGCCAGACTTTCCAAGTTTGCTGGCCGCTTTTCTTCATTTCGATTGCACCCGGATAAGGATGCGCTGCATTTCTTTTATTTCCCAAATAGTCCTTGTCGATAAGTAAAGGGCTATCATCGATGTTCGTGAAAGCCTGTTGAGGTATAATCGCTTTCTCCAGCAAGTCGGTCGTCACTATTGGGCATGAAGGAGTAGCGAGCCATTCTTCAGGCACATTCATCGACAGATACCAACCGTCAGCACACTGTTTCAGCTTTATGTCGGAGTTGAAGCCGGAGGCATCCATAAACGATTTGTCCCGCTTATTCGGGTGTGCCCCAGCAGTAAAGAGATTCCCCGTATAGCGGATAGGGAGCAAACACTCGTCCCAATTGACCAAAGATGCTTTTCGGGCAAAGTGGTTGTTTAGCCATTGTAAGTCACCTCCCATATTACGCACATTGCCAATCGAAACCGTACCGTGCGGTTCGTAAAAGAAGGAATAACGACCGCCGGCACAACGATCCAGTCCGGCAAACACCTTGCCCGTCACCAGATTGTGCACACCAGCTATCCCTTGCGACAGATTCAACGAATAGCCGGACAACAGGATATTGTTTGCCAAAAGCACCGGCCCGTGGCAAACCTCTATGAAAATATCCTCCTGCACATTATTGTCATGAAACAGATTGCCCGTCACCTGCATACCCTGCGAACCCCAATCGAGCCACAAACCACGAATGGTGTTATAGATATGATTATCCCTGATGATTGCATCCACGGCAAAGTGTAGCTTGATACCCGCCATCTCGTCGCCTTCGAAAGTCTCGTCCACACAAATATCGTGAATCTCATTGCCCTCAATCAAGCTGAATGCACCGCCGCTACATCCAACAATACCCGCCTGTCCGCAATCGTAGATATGATTGTTGCGAATGACATGGAATCCGGCATCCTCTTTATCCCAGGAAGCATTCTTGAAATAGTCCAATAGCTGCTGCTCGGTCTGTCCTCCGTTCGCATCCGGATAGATACGGGGAGGCAAGAAGAGATAATGATGCGAATGGCCGAATGTCGGTCTGCCCAACGAAATACCGGTACAACGGGAGTTGCGGATTGTATTATCTTCAATCACCCACCCTTTTGCCCAGCGCGGTCCGATCAGACCAGGTTGTTCGGCTGAGGGAGGAGCCCAGTTGGTGGCGGCATTCTCCAGGATAAATCCGCGGATGGTGATATAGTCTATCCCAGTCTTGTCCGGATAAAAGACTTGCGGACGAACTGTAATCTCCACGCCTTCCTTATTGGGATTCACGCCATCAGGGAACTGTGCCCAAAGCGTTGTCTTCCCATCATCGGGCATTTCCGGAGCACGGACAACGAGGCATAAATTATACTTTCCTTCCAATGAGCGTTTCATCGGTAAACGAAATTCGGCAAACTTCTCCCAGTCGCCCGTATTCGTCACCTGCGAGGTTCCCAGCAATTCCCCATCAGGCGTATCCAAACGCATTTCGACCGTTCCCCCCTTGGCTAATGTAGCCGCCTGAAAGATCAGTGTATCCGAGCCTGTACCGAAATCCACCTGGTCGAAATACATCTCCGACCCGTCTTTCAGATAACCAAAAGGCCACCGGTTGACAATGGCGATACAGATAGCCGCATCACCACCTTTCACGGAAGCATGCATAGAAGTCTGCCTTTTGCCACCCACAGGTTGTACCCATTCGAAATTCATCAATACCGGGCCACCGTTACCATCGGCTTCAGCATACCAATGCGGCTGCTCACTACCAAGCGGTTTCAACACATCATCTAAAGAGAATGTCTCGCGCATCCGTTTCCCCTCATAAACCACCATCCCGGTATGGTTCGGACGGCCTTTGCCACGGTACCAACTGCCATAGATTTGCTCATCAAAAGGATTGCTCTCGCCAAAGAAGGTATTGGGCAATGTTAGTTTCCAAGTATTATGCTGAACCTTTTTCCAGCCTTTTACCCGTTCCGAGCCGGAAATAATCACCCGTTCGCCCGGTGCAGCCTGATAAATGATTCGTTTCTCTTCCGACTCACCGCCCCGGGGCGGAGCCACCCGTTCCCGATAAACTCCTTCATGTACAGTAATCACATCACCCGGAACAGCCTTATCGGCTGCAGCCTGAATAGTCCGCAACGGGGCAGACAGACTGCCTGAGTTCGTATCTTTTCCTTTTATGGATACATGGTACTCCTCAGCTGATAAACAATATCCACACAAACAAAATATAGAAATAAGACTTAATATCTTTGTCATAGACTGAATCATACATTTAAAAACAGAAAAAGCATGCAGATAATTCTTTACAGAAGAGATCTGCATGCTTAAAAAAGACTCTAATCAATTATGTTTATTACTTTAATGGGTCGAACGAACCACCCCAAGCATTATTTTGTTCGATGTTGGAGTTACGGTCGAGTATCTCTCTATGAAGCGGATAAAACAGATATTTTTCATCCAGTTTGAAAGTACAAAGTTCGTCTTTATCTACATTTTCTACATAGACGAAGTGGAACATCTTACGTATTTCCGGATCAAACATATCTTTGGTAAAGTCGAAACCTTCCGCATTCGTTCTATCATTGATTACAGCATAAAGCGTTGAACGATACTTGATATTATTCAGAATATCAAAACGTTTCCAACGACGTAAGTCATCCCAACGTTTGCCCTCGTAAGCAAACTCGATAAAACGTTCGTTTACGTAAGCTTCACGGATGTCACTCTGAGTCATGGCCGTAATACCATAATTACCTGTCGTATTTTCTATACCGGCACGTTCACGAATCTGATACAATACATTCAAAGCCTCGGTAGTCTTGCCCATTTCGTTCGCACATTCGCCATAGTTCATCAATACTTCAGCAAAGCGGATTTCAATCCAGTCGGTTTCTGCTTGGTAAACTGATGCGTTATTCAAACTTTCATCCAAACCTTTCTTTTGGAAATAACCGGACATACCAGCCCCAATAGAAGAACCTATTTGATAATCGATCATTGTGCCCATTTGTGTCTGCCCGTCTACAATTTGTTCGTACCAAGTGTTCCAATACTTTTGTCCACCTTCAAGCTGTACATTGGTACACGGATAAAGCGTTCCCGGACAGAAGATTGTAGCATGGAAACGAGGATCGCGATTGGTATAAAAGTCAGTCATGAACTGCTCGTTGTAAGCCGGATCGCTAGCTAAACGGTTCAAATCTAATTCCAATTTTGTACCATCTGCTTTCGGGAAAGCCATCAACAGGGGTAAAATAGCCTGGTTGTCGTTGGCTCCATCACGAGTAAGTGGTTCAGGACGGATGTTCTTCTGATCGAAAGCATGATCCGGATAATAGAACTGATTGACCATAATAACCTCACGATTCCGTTCGTCATACCAAATGTCAGCGAAATTCCCCTGATACAGCCCTTTACCAACTGAAGTCAGATATTCAACAGCAGCTTTATTGGAATTGTAAGCAGCCTCCCAACGGGAAGCATCGTTGCTCGGGTTAAACATCGGGCTGGCATAAAACATTTGCACACGTCCTTTGAAAGCCATAGCAGCACCTTTGTCAATACGTCCATAGCCTTTATCATCATAAGAATCCGGCAAATAAGAGATCGCTTCATCCAGATCCTTTATTATTTGAGCCATACATTCCGATGTAGAATTACGAGAAACAAATAAAGATGATACATCTGTAATATCTTGTACATCCAGAATCAGTGGCACACCACCTACCGTATTCACTTTTCCAAAATAATCCCAAGCCCGCCAGAATAAAGCCTGCCCTTTCAGTTGGTTCTTTTCCGTTTCATCAAGAACCGTTACAACATTATCTAACTTATCCAAAAAGAAGTTTATCCTATCAATATTACCATAATCCAACTTCTTTCCTTGCAACTCTACTGTATAAATACCTTTTACATAATCGTCCATCTTAGTGGGAGCATTCATACCTTCGTCAGTATTATTGGCACTCACCGGCCAACCCGGAGTCATACGACCGTAAATATCATTTAAAAAGCCATTAATCATAGCCTTATCTGTCCAAACATTATCCGGAGTAATAGCTTCTTTGTTCTCGTAGTCAAGGCTACAGCTACCCATACCCAACAGGAACAACCCTAATATCAATATATTTTTTTTCATACGTACTAATTTTTAGAAAGTTACATCTACACCAAAGTTAAATGAACGTGAAATCGGGAAGTTATTACCGCCACCAATTTCAGGATCATAATAATTCTTATTGAAACCACCCAAAACAAATAAGTTAGTACCGGTAAAGAACAAACGGATATTACTAAATACTTTGTTGTAGAACTGGTTCTCCGGCAATGTATAGCTTACTGTCAAATACTTCATTCGAAGATAGTTGTTCTTCTTCAACCAGAAATCACTCTTGTCGTCATACGTTTTAGTCGTATCATTATTCTTCCGTTTGGGCAATTCCGCATTCGGATTTTCCGGACTCCAGCTGTTGTCATACCAATCGTGCCACATGCGGTTCCATTCCACGCCGCCGGCCAAGTCGTCTGCCCATTTGTATGCGGCAAAATGACCGGTAAACATCATATCAAGTCCGAAACCTTTCCAGGTACCTCCCAAATTCAAACCGACAATCAACGGATTGTTTTTATTCTTTAAGATAGTCTTATCCCAATCATCAATGATGCCATCAGGAGTACCATTCGGACCTGAAAGATCTTTATATACCATCATTCCTAATTCAGGCTTTTGACCTTTATGCAAGTATCCGGGATGTGCAGCGTTGAAAGCATCCAATTCCTCTTGAGTATGAATAATTTGATCTACTTTCAAACCTGTGATGTAACTTAATGAGCGTCCCACAGGGTTATCAAACCATTTACCGTTTTCAGCAAAATCTTTCGTAATAACTTCGTTCCAACCGTAAGAAGCAGTCAAGTTTCCGAAATAAGTAAAATCGCCAGACGCTCCATTATAACCTAATCTCAAATCAAGACCTTGTGCGTGTACTTCTCCATAGTTTTCAGCCGGTAGTTCCTGACTGAATGTAGTCGGAAGTGAGATAACACGTGTATCAAGAATATCATACGTATTGCGATACCAATAGTCGAATGACAAATCCCAATGGTCGAGGAAGCTAACGTCAGCACCCAAATCGAAGCTCAATGATTTCTCCCAAGTCATATCCGGATTAACAACTTTACCATACGTCAATCCTACCGATTGAGCTGGAGTTTGTCCAAAATATGCCTTTTTGCCTGCAAGATAAGATTCCATCCATTGCCATCCACCAACCGAATCGTCACCGGTAAGACCGGCAGAAGCACGAACCTTCAAACGATTGATCTTAGACTTATTAAACCATTCCTCTTCAGAAAGTACCCATCCGAGAGATCCAGCCGGGAAGAATCCCCAACGCTGAGAAGGTGCAAACTTCATAGAACCATCCTCACGGAAAGAGAATGTAACCATGTATTTATTAGCATAATCGTAGCTGAACTGACCGATATAAGACATACGCCCATCCTGCCAATCGGTCATACCATCACTTGGTACCCAACTATCAGCACGTGCGTCACTCGCTGCCCAGAATTGGTCTGTCAAATAAAGCGGGAATGTCTCGCGAGCACCAGCTACACCGGCACCATTTGCTTCATACCATTCTGTTACGAATGTACCGCTTACATGATGTACATCATTAAATATTTTGTCGTAAGTTAACTGGAAGTTCAATTGCATGTTGTCACTCCATTTAGACACACGTTCAATCATATCCTTACCATTAGGAAGCCCCCAAGTTGCTTGTTTCACCCCAATAATATCTGCATCTTTAATAGACATAATTCGGTTATTAGGACCTGTACGCTGCATAATTTGCATGTCGTACGACTTATAGAATTTCTTCTGTGATTCGTGATACCACATTTTGCTGAAAGCTGCTCTTGCAGTCAGACCTTCTATGAACGGCACTTTATAAGTAGCACTCACATTCAACTGAGGTTTCAGATACTCATGTTTTCTATATCCGCCAGCACCTTGTGCTTTGGCTCCAACATTACCAATCCAACCGTAGTCAATATATTTACCACTTTCTGTAAATACAGGTTGATCTGGCTGCCAAACGCGAAGTTTGGTATAAATATCACGATTTATTTCATCGTAATCATCCGCAAACAGTCCCTGTTTATTGTTGTTCAAAGCAAGCCCCGTCTCAAGTTTCAAATCTTTCGTAATATCGGCAGTTACATTCAAACGGAAGTTGTATTTATCGTAAGTCAGCGGATCCATAAAACCTTCCTGCTTCACATAAGAACCACCGGCAAAATAACGTATTTTTTCGTTACCACCATTGATACTAATATTATGCGTCTGCGTGCTAGGATTACGCCAAACAGCATCCAACTGGTTATACCCCCAGCCATTATTGATACCTTTGAAATAATCCAACTCTTCCTGAGACCAAGCCCATCCTGCCGGGTCAGAATCACCATTGATACGCTTATATAATTCTCCAGCCTCAACCGCACTTGTCAAATCCATATTTTTAGTGCGTGTATCTACGGCGTAGGAATAAGAATAGTTTACAGTCGGCTTTCCTAGTTTACCTTTTTTAGTAGTTACCAAGATTACACCACCGGCAGAACGAGAACCGTACACAGCAGCAGAGGCAGCATCCTTTAATACGGTTATATCTTCGATTTCGTTGGCAGACAAGTTATTGAAGTCGCTTGCATCACGGATTACACCATCTATTACAAAACAAACAGGCTGTTGCTTCTTTTTATCTCTTTCCCAAGCAGATACTGTACGGATAGAAATATCAGGATTAGCACCCGGAGCAGCACTTGGAGTACTAACATTGACACCAGCCAATTTACCTGCCAATAAGTTACCGGCAGAAGTTGTAGGCAGCGTCTTCATCTGTTCGTCCATCTTCATATGCTCCACAGAACCAGTCAGCAAGCCTTTCTTCTGCGTCATATACCCCACAACCACTACTTCGTCCAGCAATTCTGTATCGCTAGCCATCGTCAAGTTCAAAGCAGTCTTACCTTTTACCGAAACTTCCAAATTCTTATAGCCGATAAAAGAGATGTGTAACACGGCATCATCACTTACATTCAGAGAGAACTTACCATCAATATCAGAAATCGTACCATTGTCTGTAGTTCCTTTTTCAACAATATTTGCACCAATAACCGGTTCGCCATCCTGGTCTACAATTACACCTGTAACTGTTTTCTTGTTCTGGCTTACTACGGCTGATACTACAGATGGTTCTTTCGCCTTATAAATAGATATCGTGTTATTTTCAATATTGTACTGTACCGCCATTCCATCAAACACATCCGCTAGGACTGTATTTAAAGAGCCGGAAGTATTTACCGTAACCTTTTGTTTGATATTAATATCATTGTTACGGACCAGGATTGAATAACCTGTTTGTTGTTCTATATCATCAAGAACTTTACTGATAGGGGCATTTTTGTGATTCACGGTAACTTTTACACTTTGTAACACCGTATTGGCATATACAGAAGTAGATATTACACCCATCGCCAAAAATAAACCCAATTGTTTGATTGAGAAATACTTTCTTTTCATACTTTTGTAACGACTTTGTTAGTTAACAACTAATTAATTCAAAAAATTATCTTACGAATCGGAGAGAAGTGCCAACCATCTCCGATTCTTTTTTATCCTGTGTTTTCCATATATTACAATTGAATGTTGAACATATTATATTAATCTCAAAAATTATCTATCCTTCAATAAGATAACACCTCCACTCTGTTCGAAACGATATTTCTTATCCACATCAATAAAATTGAATACTTCCTGAAGTGACATGGTTAGGTTGATACTTCCTGTGAAATACTCATCGGCTGCTTTTTTACTCTCTACATGGATCTTTATATTATATTTCCGCTCTATATCTTTCAATATATCAAGGAAAGAAGCATTCACAAAACTCAACCGCCCCGTCGTCCATAAAGATGATTTATGCGACTCAGTCGTTTCGCTGTACAAGGCACCCGTTTCACGATTATATATCGCTTTTTCATCCGGTTTCAAACGGACTTGTTTATTATTAGCCAATACATCTACCCCACCATTGATCAGTGCCACTTCTGTCTCCGAGTCTTCCGGATACGAACGAAGATTAAATGTCGTTCCGGTCACTTTCACCTGCATACCACCTGCATAGACTTGAAAAACTTTTTCGACATTTTTCGCCACTTCAAAATAGCCCTCACCTACCAAATAGACATTTCGCTCTTTCTTCCCGTATGATAACGGATACTTCAAGACAGAGCCGGAATTAAGGACTACCGTTGAACCGTCCGGAAGAACCACTTTAGTTTGCGAACCCAAAGGAACCGTCATTTCATTATATAGCTGTTCGCCTGATTCATCCAATTCATTGTATGTAAAAATAGAACCGATGGAAACAGAAACCATCAATAGAAGGACTGCAGCAACGTTTCGTGCATAGATAAACCACCGGCGCCGTAAAGTAGCTCCGGACGTTATATGCAACCTTTCTTTCAAATGGGTATATTGGGCTTCTTTCTGAGATTCAAAGGCTGGAACATGAAGAAGCGCGTACAACTTTACCATCTCGTTGTACCGCTCTCTGTATAAATCAGACTCCTCTACCAAAGCGAACAAAGATACTTTCTCCTTGTCCGTTATGGAACCTGAAATATAGTTACTCATTAGTTCCTCAAATAATATATCTTTATCTTGCATATACTGCTAAATTTTCCGGTTGTTTAGAATTAATACACATCTCAACCGGAAAACATTTAGATAAAATCAAACTTTTTTGAATTTAATATAAGAAAAGAAATAGAAGATGTTTTAATGCCGGTTTTAAACGATCTATCGCGTTCTTTAGCTGAACACGTACTGTACTGACAGTCAAACCCATATCATGGGCTATAACATCGACCTCCTTGCCGGCATAAAAATACTCCTCAAAGACTTGCCGGCATTTCAAAGGTAATTGATTTACTGCCGAACGTATCTCTTCTTCCGTCTGGCGCATTTCTACATATTGCAGCGGAACCGGTGTCGATTGGATATAATTTTCCTGAAAAGCTAACATTTGGTCTTTGTGCTCATCCAAAACATTTTGCTGAGCTCTTTGCATGCGTATGTAATTGAGACACCCATTCTGGACAGAACGGACCAAATAATAATGTATAGGATACGATAAGGTTTCTCTCTTATTCCATATATTGACAAAAACATCATCTACAATTTCAGCGCTACAGCTTTTGTCTAACAGATAGCATAAAGCAACAGCATTCAAATAGCTATAATAAGCACTATACAACCCGGAAAAAGCTTTTTCCGAGCCGTTTCTGATCTGCTCTATTACCTCCTTATTTATATGGTTTATATTCATAAACATCCATGTCGCTTTTATCCGATAAAACAATAGTTCTGGAAGAACTCAGTCCTTTTTATTTTGTAATGCTAATAAGAATCAGCACTTTGTCTTTTTTATAAAAAAGCGCAACAATATCTCTTATTTTACTTTCCTTGCTGGTTTTGATATAAATAACACATTAACTATTCCATAGTTCTTCCAGAACTCAGTATTTAAAGGAACTCATTCTCTGTTTTATGCAGCAAATATAATATTTATTCACTCCTTTTGAACAGAATTCACCAAATAAAAACAAAAGGGAAGCTTTCTCACGAAAACCTCCCTTCTTTTTGGTGTGTCTATCAATTATGTTGTAAAAAGGACCTGTGTCCTTGTGTAAATAATATTATAAAGTAATCGGTGTTCCATGATAGAAATCCAAAATCTTGGTACGGAAAATAAAGTTATATTTCGCCTGTGTCTGTTCAGCCAGGCTCTGCGCATACTTGGTCTTTGCCTCGCTGTACTCAAAAACAGTACTTTTTCCGGCTCCATAACGATCCTCTGCATAAGAGAAAGCTATTTTGCTGGCATCGACCGACTTGTCCGACGATACATATTTCTCCTGGGCAGCCGTAGCATTGTAGTAAGCTTGTTGGATCTCTTTATAGAGTATCTTTTTAGAGTTCTCCATCAGCAACTCGCGATTGTGGATAGCGATACGGGCAGAACGAACACTGTTACGCACCTGGAAACGATTGAAGATCGGAATGCTCAGACTAAAACCGATCGATTTCTGTCCGTTATTCTTCAACTGGTCACTAAACGGAGCATTATTATAATCTCCGTCACCGAAGTTATGATAGTAACCGTTGCTGTAACCTGCACTGAAATTCAGTTTGGGATAATAACCAGCCTGAGCCACCTTCAGCATTTTCTTCTGGCTTTCGAGCAGGTATTCCTGTTCCTTGACCTGCGGTTTAACACCGACTGCATAGTCGTACACCTGATCCGGCGGGATAATGCTGCTCATATATTGTTCAACCGCATCACCTGTTTCAGGCTCAAGCACGTCGAAATTTTCACCATCACGTTCCAGTTCAAGCGCTTGAGTCAAATCGAGTAATGCCAGCTTTACGTTGTTTCTCGATTCGGTCAGTGTAACCTCGTCTTTTGCCAGCTGCGCTTTCATATCATACAATTGTGACTCCGGGACTTTTCCCGCATTATAAAGCGCCTCCGTCTTTGTTACCTGCTCCGAACTGAGTGCCACCTGCAATTCGGCAATTTTCAGCATTTCCTTATTATAAAGAACTTGCAAATAATAGGAAGCCACATTTATAGAAAGGTCTTCCTTCGCTTTATTCAGTGTCTCGATAGATGCTTTCAAGTCCAGCTTGCGCGCTGCAATATCGTTAGGGATCTTGAAACCATCGAATATAGGCATACTCAACTGAATAGAAGCAGAGGTATTTGCCGAGTTACGGTCTACGATCAAACCGTCCTTCGATTCCGAACGACCGAAACCGAAGTTTTCATTGATACTGGCATTCAGGTTGGGCAACCAGCTATATTTGCTGGTATGCAAGGTCACTTCCTGATTCTGCCGCTCCAGTTCTTTCTGCTTCAGATCTATATTATTTTCAATAGCGTAACGGATACATTCCTCCAACGACCATTGTTTTGGTGCCTCCTGTGCTCCCGCCGGGAGACAGAAAAGGAAAGAAGCCAACGCTATAGATGATATTACTTGTTTCATAGCTTATTCGTTTAAATTTTATTTCTTATTCGGAGCAACAATACCGCCACGAATCTTATCATTTTCAGCCAAACCATCCTTCACTTCAATCTTGATACCGTCAGACAGGCCGACTGTTACAGGACGTTTCTCGAACAGTTGTTCCGGTTTCTCCTGCGTCACGATCTGCACGAAAGTAGAATCGCCGCTGAACTCTACGCAGCTTTCAGGAATAGTAATTACATCTGTCGCCCGTTTCAGAACAATCTCGGCATTGGCACTGTAACCGGCACGGATAAAGGCATCTTCCGGCATCTGTACGGCAGCTTTAATTTCGAACATCACGGCACCGTTTTCTTCCACACCTTTCGGAGCTACGTATTCCAATACTGCATCGAACGTACGGCTATCCAGTGCACCGACAGTCAATTTGATCGGCATTCCTTCATGGATACGACCCACTTCCGTTTCATCCACTTTTCCACGGAAGATCATATTATTCATATCGGCTACAGAAGCAATCGTCGTACCGTCGTTGAAGGTATTCGACTGGATCACAGAGTTACCCACCTTGATAGGAACATCCAGAATCATACCGGTGATAGTAGAGCGAACCTGCGTCGTACTGGATGCAGCAGACCTGCGGGAAATACCTTCACGGATAATCTCCAATGCATCCTGTGCATTCTCAGCTTCTTCCTGTGCTTTTTTATAGTTGGACAAAGATGTTTCATAATCTTCTTTCGCGATAACTCCCTGCTTATGCAGTTCTTCATCCCGTTTATAGGTAGCTGTGATCTGTTCCAGGTTGATCTTAGCCACACGCACACGCGATTCGGCACTGTTTAACTGAACCATTTCCGGGATCACCTTGATTCTTGCGATGATCTCGCCTTCTTTAACCATCTGACCGGCTTCTTTCAGCAGTTCGGAAATAATACCCGACATCTGAGGTTTGATAAGAACTTCGTCACGAGGTTCTACCTTTCCGGTCGCTACGGTTTTCGTTTCCACGGAGTCACGCTTGGGTGTTACTACTTCATAAACAGTAATAACAGGTTGTGATTTTTTCCACAAGAAGTAGAAAGTGCCGATCACGGCGGCTCCCACCAATACTAAAAAGATGATTCGCAGGACTTTCTTTACGATACGATTCTTCATGATTATATAGTTTATTTTAATTGACAAATGATAGTATGTTATTCTTCTCTGATTGCATCAATAGCTTTGATCTGCATGGCTCGCCAGGCGGGAATCAATCCAGCCATCAAGCCACTGATAAGTAACACGAATGTAGCGACAACTGCTGTTCCGATATGAATCTCCGGGTTACTGAAGAAAGTGCCGTTATTAGCCTCTTGCCCGCTGCTTGCCAGCATCCTGTTCACCACATCGAGCAGGAATACCCCGCAACTCAGCCCCATTAATCCGGCCAAAGCCGTAAGCAACAAGCTCTCGCTCATGATCTGGGAAATGATATCGAACGGTTTGGCACCGATAGCACGTCGTACACCGATCTCACGGGTTCGTTCCCGGACAGTCACCATCATAATATTACTAACTCCGATGATACCGGCCAACAGCGTTCCCATCCCTACCAGCCATACAAGAATATTGATTCCGGTAAAAAGCATATCGAATGTCTCGAACTGCTTGGCTATCGTAAAACTGCTAACAGCCTGCGGGTCGGTCGGTGAAATCTCGTTCTGCATTTTCAGCACCATCGTGATATCATCCACCATCTCCTGACAATTATACCCGTCCTCTGCCGTAGCACACAGGAACCAGAACTTATCACCCTGGTTAGCCACCTGCTGCAAAGTTGTAAAAGGAGTCATAATACTCTCTTCCGTACGTCCGCCAATCTGTACGCGCGGTTTGGGTTTTACCACACCGACCACCTGATAATAAATACCGTTCACGCGGATATACTCGCCAATCGGATCTTCACCAGGAGAAAATAATACTTCGCGGACAATACTTCCGATCACACAGACCTTACGTTTTTCCAACACATCTATCTCATTCAGCAAGCGGCCTTCCAGCACATGCTGCGTTTCAATCTGAAAATATTCTGAGTGCACGCCACGTACATTATATGTACCAGCCTTCTGGCCTCTCACCACATTATTCTGTCCGCCCCACGACATGGCCATCGGCGAAAGGTAGCGAACACCTTTCACACGCTGACGGATCGTTTCCAGGTCGCGGTTACGCATCTGCCAATAACGCCCTTTCTTATATCCTTTATACGCTTCACCGGTACGTTCGGAAAAGAAGAAAGCAGAGTTTGTTGCAAAACCGTCTACTCCCATCAATACTCCATTCTTAAACCCTGTACCGGAACCCAGCAGGATAACGAGCATCAGAATTCCCCAGAACACACCGAACCCGGTCAGAAAACTTCTGGTCTTGTTGCGGGTGATTGTCACCCATATCTCCACCCAACGGTCTATATCGAACATATCTTTCTGTTTTTATTCGTTTCTCATGGCCTCGATAGCCGTAATTTTCACTGCCTTACGTGCCGGGAAATAACCAGCCAACACACCCGCTGCGATAATCAAAAGGGTAGCAGACAAAGCGACACTCAGACTTACCGTCGGATTCAGGAATATACTCATATCATCATTCGAAGAGGCTTGTCCCATACTGTTACTCTCCATTACGGCATTGATGGCTTCCGTCAGTCCTACCCCGGTTATCATTCCAATGTAGCCGAACACTGCCGTTATCAGGATAGACTCCACGATGATCAGTTTCAGGATGGAGAACGGAGTAGCACCGATCGCTTTACGGATACCGAACTCACGGGTTCTTTCCCTTACGGTTATCAACATGATATTACTCACTCCCACGATGCCGGCAGCCAGCGTTCCGATACCGATAATCCAGATAAACAAGGTAATACCGTTCAACATACCGTTAAACATGGCAAAATCTTCAATCGTACTCCACATACCGATCGCCCGCAAATCTTCCGGATCAAAATAGTGTCGTTTACCCATCTGCTGACGGAAACGTTTCTCAAAGGCTTCATATTCTTCTTTGGTGCTGACACCATCCAGGGAGAAGATAATATTATCCAGGCCATAGCCCGAACGATACAGCTGCTGTGCAGTAGAAAAAGGAATATAGGCCGGTGCATTGTTATTATTATCCTCATCCGTATAGATTCCGATTACCTGATAAGCAATATCACTGGCATTTATATATTTACCTAACGGGTCCTCTCCCCTGAAAAGGACTTCTTTCATTCGCGGACTAATAACGATCACCTTTCTCTTTTGCAGGACATCCACTTCATTAATAAAACGTCCGTTGCCTACCGTCATCGTGATCTTGTCGATTATAGCCTTGTCCGGATGGACTCCCTGCAACGAATAAGTATTATATTCCTCTTTATATGAAAGTGTATCGCTTTGATAGAGAATACCCGATACCAGGTTTACTTCCGGATTCTGTTGTTTCAGTGCCACCAGATCGTCGTCTTTATACTTGATCCGTCGGTTCGTCTGCATTCCCTTATAAGGTTTACTGGCAAAGCGGGGCCATGTCTCCACACGGTTTCCCGCCCAACGGTCGAAGTTTTTCATGATGCCGTTTTTCATCCCGTTACCAGCTCCCAGCAGGACGATCAGCATAAAAATCCCCCATGCTACGGAAAAGCCGGTGAGGAATGTACGGAGCTTGTTCTTTTTGATCGTACTCCATATCTCGCGGAAATTATCAAAGTCGAACATATCCTTTTCCTCTTTCTATGTTTTCTATCAGACCATCCTTGACACGGATGATCTTTTCTGTTGCATCGGCTACGGATTGTTCGTGGGTAACGATCACCATAGTCATGCCTTCTTTATTCACATTGCGAAGCAGTTCCATTACCTCGACCGTAGTCTTACTGTCGAGTGCACCGGTCGGCTCGTCGGCCAGGATCACCTGTGGTTTGGCAATCAGGGCACGGGCAATGGCAACACGCTGCTTCTGTCCGCCGGACATTTCACTCGGCATATGTTCCGCCCAGTCTCTCAGACCGACCATATCCAGATACTCCATTGCCATAGCATTTCTTTTCTTGCGGTTCATTCCCTGATAATACAAAGGAAGAGCCACATTCTCCATCGCATTCTTAAAGGAAATCAGATTGAACGACTGGAAAATAAAGCCGATCATCTGATTACGAAGTTCAGCTGCACGCGTTTCGCTCAGATTCTGAATCAATTGTCCGTTCAAATGATAGGTACCCGTATCATAAGTATCTAATATTCCCAGTATGTTCAACAGTGTCGATTTTCCCGATCCGGAAGCTCCCATGATCGAGACCATCTCTCCCTTTTCTATCTCCAGGTCTATACCTTTCAAGACGTGCAGCGGGGCACCATTGAAATACGTTTTGTTAATTCCTTTCAGCTGAATCATCATATTTGTCATTACTTTTCATTATTAGACGTACACATTGCTAAAAATGTTACATGTTTAAGGAACTTTTTTATTCTCCGACGGAACAAATGTATATTTATATAAGATACCTTGTATCGCAAGGTACTAATAATTATATTATATTAACTATCTATTTATAATCCGGTAAACACATTCTATCACAAAACACCTACAAAATAAACGGATTTTTCTTATTTTCACTGCATCTACTTAATTTTTATTATATTTTAAAAACATCCCATCCAAATCAAGCATTGTTGCTGTTGATTTCATATTTTGTCCACAAAGTAATTGCCTTTCGATAGCTGTCGAAAGGCTTGTTCATTGCTATCAAAAGACCTTACCATAGCTATCGAAAGGCCTTCCCATAGCTATCGAAAGGCAAACTGTTTGAGATAAAAAATATAAATCATCCGATCCTTTTGTATATTTGTACCGCAGAAAGCAACTTAATCACAGGATATCATGTTTTATTTACATGAAAACAAAAGAAAACAGTATGAGGCTTACTTATATTTATCACAGCGGCTTTGCCATCGAAGCAGACGGATATGCCATCCTGATCGATTATTTTAAAGATTCGGGAGAAACTCCGGATACGGGATTCGTACACGACGAACTGCTTCATCGCACAGGTACATTATATATACTGTCCTCCCATTTCCATCCGGATCATTTCAATCCGGAGATATTGAAATGGAAAGAGATAAAACCGGATATCCAATATATTTTCTCTAAAGATATCCTGAAACGGCGACGTGCAAAAGCCGAAGACGCCACTTATCTGAAAAAGGGAGATGTTTTTGAAGATGAACATGTCCGCATCCAGGCATTCGGCTCGACCGATGTCGGTATTTCTTTCCTGATCGAGGCTGAAGGCAAACAGCTGTTTCATGCCGGCGACCTCAACAACTGGCATTGGAAAGACGAATCCACCCCACAGGAAGTGGCAAAGGCAGAAGGCGATTACTTGCACGAACTGACAACATTAGCTCAAACAACACAACATTTACATCTTGCCATGTTCCCCGTCGATCCGCGTATCGGCACAGACTTTATGCGGGGAGCCCGACAGTTTGTCGACCGGATCAAGACAGACGTTTTAGTCCCCATGCACTTTTGGGAACGTCCTGCCGAAGTGGTCGCTTTCGGTCCTTATGCCGAGTCGAAAGGATGTCGTTATATCTTGTTGTCCGTCTCCGGAGAAGGCACTGATTTTTAATTTATAAAGAAAACAATTATGGAAATTAAAAGTAGATTTGATCATTTCAACATCAATGTTCTCGACCTGGAAAGAAGCATCGCTTTCTACAACAAAGCACTGGGGCTGAAAGAGCATCACCGCAAAGAAGCGAAAGACGGCTCCTTCATCCTTGTTTACCTGACAGACGATCAGACTGGTTTCCTACTGGAACTGACCTGGCTAAGAGACCGCAACGAACCATACGAACTGGGAGATAACGAAAGCCATCTCTGTTTCCGCGTGGCGGGTGATTATGATGAAGTCCGCAAATTCCACAAGGAAATGGACTGCGTATGTTACGAGAACACCGACATGGGCTTGTATTTCATCAACGACCCGGATGATTACTGGATCGAAATATTACCAGCCAAATAAAGCAGTAAATATCAAAACCAAAATTGTATCAGCTTTTTACCGGCAATACAATTTTGGTTAACCGGTCGTCGTAAGATTCTTCCTTTTTACGGTAATAGAACTCATAGGCAGTACCTTCCGGCTCATACCCTTTCATCATCATCCAGGAAGTCATCTCGCCATACAAATAATCCATCTCGTCGTAATCGCCTCTGAACAGGCAATGAACCACTTTCGATGACGGAATAACCCGGGGCTGTACACCCTCATTCCCTTCCATCATACAAGATACGGGGAAACAAATCTCTACATCCAGGTCATGCAGATCCATGTTCATAAAATCGTAGTAAATGATAAAAGGCACATCGGTCATATATATGCCTGTTTTTCGTAAAATCCGCAACGCATCCTCGCGTTTCCTGGCAAACATCTCTTCTAATTCTTTGTAACCGACTTTTATGCGGGCTGATAAAACAGGTTGTTCCGCCCGGACCATAAGCCGTATGTCTGAAACCTGTGGCATAGTGTTATTCATTAAAGGGTTAAGAATTTACCAAATATAAAACAAATCCCGAAAAAACCACTATAGAAAGAGGAGAAAAAGCTGAAAATGACACATTTTGATCAGGTAACAAACTAAAGTTACATTTATTGCCAAAACTGAAAACTGAAACAATTCAGCATTTTTTTGAAGAAAATCATTGCAGCTAAACAGATTCCTCTTATATTTGCTTTCCAGAAACGCTCATTATTAATCATAAATATAAAATCATGGAGAAGCCTTATGTAGTAGGTATTGATATAGGCGGTACCAATACTGTTTTTGGAGTAGTAGATGCAAGAGGTACAATCTTGTACAGTGGATCAATCAAAACAGGTAAATATAACGACATAGATGATTATGTTGCCGAACTCGGACAAGGTTTGTTATTAGTGATCGACCAGGCCGGCGGTCCCGACAAAATCAAAGGTGTAGGTGTAGGAGCTCCCAATGGTAACTTCTTCAACGGCTGTATTGAATTTGCTCCGAACCTTCCATGGAAAGGAAAAATTCCTTTGGCTCAGTTGATCAGCGAACAGATCGGCGGTATTCCTGTAGCACTGACAAACGATGCGAACGCTGCAGCAATCGGTGAAATGACTTATGGTGCAGCGCGCGGTCTGAAAGATTTTATCGTGATCACACTGGGAACAGGCGTTGGTAGCGGTATTGTTATCGGTGGTAACCTGGTTTACGGACATGACGGATTTGCCGGTGAGTTGGGACACGTAATTATGCGTCGTAACAACGGTCGTCCTTGCGGTTGCGGTCGCCAGGGATGTCTGGAAACCTATGCATCTGCAACAGGTGTGGCTCGTACAGCACGCGAATATTTGGAAATCCGTAAAGACGACAGCTTGCTGCGTGAATTGGATCCGGATGAAATCACTTCAAAAGATGTATATGATGCAGCGATGAAGAATGATAAACTGGCTCAGGAAATTTTCGAATTTACAGGAAATATCCTGGGTGAAGCTTTTGCCGATGCAGTTGCATTCTCCAGTCCGGAAGCTATCATCTTGTTCGGCGGTCTGACTAAGGCGGGTGATCTGATCATGAATCCGATCAAACGTTCTATGGAAAAGAACATGCTGAAAGTGTATGAAGGTAAAACAAAACTTCTTTTCTCTCAATTGAAAGAAAGCGATGCAGCTGTATTAGGCGCAAGTGCTTTGGGTTGGGAAGTGAAAGAGTAATCGTATTCACAGGGGATTTTCCCCGGATCAAGGGCGGCCTAAAGCCGCCCTTATTCATTTGTATACATTATATGTTAGTCAATTCTATGAGTCATCCTTTACATCAATTCGTTTATTGCCCCAAATGTGGTGCTAAAACTTTCGTCGAACGTAACGAAAAAGCCAAACAATGTACGACGTGCGGTTTCGTATACTATTTCAACCCGTCATCGGCTGTAGCCTGTTTTATCCATAATGCGGCAGGTGAGCTCTTATTGGTACGCCGTGCCAAAGACCCGGCGAAAGGGACGCTCGATTTACCGGGAGGATTTGTCGATATGCATGAATCGGCAGAAGAAGCGGCACATCGTGAGGTGAAAGAAGAGACAGGACTGGATATAACCGAATGCCGCTATCTGTTTTCTATTCCTAATTTGTATATGTATAGCGGTTTCGAAGTACATACGGTGGATATGTTTTTTGAATGTCTCGTGGATAATTTCAACGGTGCCCACGCAGAAGATGATGCTGCCGAAGTCGTTATCCTGAAAAAAGAAGAGCTAAATGCAGATGATTTCGGTCTGATGTCGATAAAGAAAGGGATCGAAATCTATAGAAAAAATAATAACTAATCGGTAAGTACCAATTTATGACAATCAGGAGCGGGATAAAAGTCCGCTCTTATTTATTTTTAATACAGTCAGAAGTATTACTGGATAAAATAAATTAATAGATAGTAAAAATTGAAGAAAAATAAAGAGATTTGGTAGAAATATCGCCTAAGTTCTGAAAGAACT